>Ga0172379_10000096_pt1 | contig 225417 bp, 239 predicted proteins | sample GrowelOW334metaG_FD_119756 | JGI IMG/M metagenome (GOLD analysis project Ga0172379, IMG submission 119756) | Groundwater microbial communities from an aquifer near a municipal landfill in Southern Ontario, Canada - Groundwater well OW334 metaG | ecosystem: Environmental > Aquatic > Deep...
AATGCTGTGTTACTTAAACGGATTGAATCTAAGTTGGTTGAATAAAAAACAAAAAATAATTTAATATGATTATTCTAGTTCTAATACTAAACAAAAAAAGCGGAGCCTTAATAAAATAAGGTTCCGCTTTAATGTTGTATCTGTTAGTGCCAGGTAGCTGATAAGAATTGGAAGATTATCTCTTCCGCTTCTAGGGAGGTCAAATTTTCTAATTCACAGATTCGATTTTCTCTTTCACTTTCTTGTAGATTCCTAGAGTAAAGATCAATTAGTGTCTTTCGCTGTCGGTTATTAATCATAACCCCATCACCAATGTAATCTAAGTCATCATATGAATCATAATTTCTTCCAGAACTCCTTGAGTTAGTTTTTATTTTTGTAATCATAACTATTTTATTAGAAGATTTTTAATAATAGTAGATGCCTCGAAGCTAGAGAGATATGGAGATTGAAGCTTATTCTCGTATTCCTTTTTATTTGAATCTTTACATTTAGAAACCAATTTCTTAAGAAAGTTTCTTTGTTTATCACTAGCATATTTAAGAGAATCTTCGTTGTTGAAATATGCTTGTCTGTCTCTACCTTCTAAATCTGGCTCTTCATCTAAACTTTCTTTTTGAGCATCTGCTTTGAGAGGTAAATTATCCAGTATTTTGACTGCCTTAGAAAATCCATCTACAACTGCTGCGTTAAAGCAATAGATTACGGCATTTTTAATATATTTATTCTTTGGGCTTAATATGGAATTTGCTCTTCCAATACCTAACACTTTCTTTCCTTGTAAGATGGTAGCTTTTAAGGAGATGATAAAAGGAGAATTCTCTAAAGCAGTTAAGGTTTCTGTGTCAGCTTCAACCTTTACACTAAAGTTATAATTCCCGATACATTCTTTTATCTCTTCATCAGCTAAACTTTTATTTGTATTCATTTTATTTGAGTTAATTTTTTAATAATGATTTGATTTGATAAATATTCAATATCTACTTTATCACCAATCAAAAAACCACTTTCCTCAAGCAAGTGGTTTGCAATAATAATCTTTGGAACACTAGCAAGGTCTCTTCTATTGCCTTGTCTATTTTGATAACTGATAGTTATGTTTTTATGCATTGTCTTTCGAAGGATCATCCTTAATCACATCCCTATAATAGAAGAGGTTAATGCTTCTGGGGAATTTACTGATAATGTTTCCTTCTGTATCTTTACGTTCTATATACGTCACACTCTTAAGAGCCTTGCTTCCTTTCTTAGGGCGGAAGCCTAGATTTAGCCATGTAACAAACGGAAGACAATTTCTCTCGGGGTCATAATTTTTAACCTCACTCTTTCCCCAACGTTTTTCCACCTGTTCCGCTATTGCATCACGTGTCTTGATACTATTTTGCCAATTACTGACCTTAGGTCCACTTGATAACACTTCTTTGATTGATTGTACTGTCATGTTAATATTTAATTTAATATATAAGTTTTGTACGAGGGACTAACTCGTATTGAAAGACTTTATCGACCTAAACCTTTCAAAGACATAGTTTTTGATGTTTAGTTTCGTGTATTTAAATAAGGGGTAGGGGGGGGTTGTCGATTTAGGTACTGATAATAAATGCCACACCTATGGTAAAGGAATCCATCTATGTTTTTGGGTTTTATTCTGAAATTGAAAATCAATGACCTCAAAAATTTTTCAAAAAAATTACAGCTTTTTTGGGGTTGTTTTTGATTTTAATAACTAGATGGTATAATTACAGAACAATCAAATAAGAAGACCTAACCCCTAGAGAAATTTTCTTTAGGGTATGGTTGCAAATCGTCGTAAACAGAAACCCCATCATTAGGGTGCGTTTACGACGTTGCAACGGGAAACTGTTGTAGTCCCTCGGGACATCTCTAGTGGTGGGATTTCTGTTATCTCACTACTAGCTTATTATTAGCTAGCTTTTTATTTCTTATGGATCATAAAAAAATAATTATATTGATAGGTGTTGTATTCCTTGCTTTAGTTGGATATAAATTGATTTCTTCTAATGTTCAAGAGAATAAAGAGAAAGCGGTATTACAAGAAAAAGTAAGATTAGAAAAAGAACCATTAGAGCAATGTTTGAATAATATTGATAATGAATCAAAAGCAGAAACAAATAAAATAACTGAACTTATGAGAGATATAAGAACAAAAGAATCTCAAGATTTTTGTCTTGGTTCTCATAACCCTAATGAATTTTATAATGCTGGACCAACAACATGGAAAGAATATTGTTGGCCATCCTATGAAGATGAACAAAAAGAAATTAAAAAGATATCAGATAAAGCTAAAATAGACAGAGAAGAATGTTATAAACGATACAAATAATGTGTTATTATTAACTAAGCACTAAATATATGAAAAAACTATACAATAAAATAAATGAATTCTGGTTAAGAAGTAGAAAGTGGAGTAATGAGAATATCTTCGGCTATATAGTTGGTGCGATAGTTAAACTTACATTTATAATTGTATTTGCTGTATTACTATATTCAGTACTTCCAACTAACGAAGAGGATCTCTTTATAAGTGATTCTGGCGAACAAAAAGATTGTAATGTTACAGGAATAAACCTACATGGTGAACTTAAGACTTATTTACCACTTCATGCTGAAAATGATACCTATTTCAAATATGATTCTGTTTCTAGTGAAGACATAACAGGAAAGATAAAGATAGCTAATAATAATCCTGATATCAAAGCTATTATAATAGAAGTAGACAGCCCTGGAGGGTCCATCGTTGCTGGAGAAGAAATTGATACTGTAATCAAGAATAGCGAGAAACCCGTAATTGCTCTAATCCGAGATTTGGGAGCCTCAGCATCACTTTGGGCTATTAGTAGTGCAGATAGGATATATGCATCAGAGAATTCCACCATTGGAAGTATCGGTGTGACAAGCTCCTTTATGAGTAATGCTAAAAAGAATGCAAAAGATGGTATTACATATGAAGCTTTGTCTTCTGGCAAATTTAAAGACAGCGGATCACCAGAAAAAGAACTTACTACTGAGGAACGAACTTTAATACTAAGAGATATTAATATTTCTTTTAATAATTTTATTAAGGCATTATCACTAAATAGAAATATAGATATAGAAACTGTAAAAAGTAATGCTGATGGATCAACTTGGCTAGGAACCAAAGCTAAAGAGATAGGAATTATAGATGAAATAGGAAGCTTAATTGATGTTGAAAGGTATATTGAACAAGAAACTAACGAGAAACCCGAGATTTGCTGGGAGTAAATCATAGGACTAGCGTATAATAAAAACATGAGAACATTGGTTGAATCATGTTTTATATTAGACACAAAGATAATAAAGAAAGACCTCCACTTAGCTAGGGAGAGAAAATCTAACATAGAGGGTTATATAAATGTCACACAAGGCAACGTAAAGTCTGCCGCTGATTATCGTATTGAATATGGCTCTGAATATGACTATCTAGTAATACAATACGGAGAAGAAGAACAAAAAATAAGGATTACTGAAAGTGAGCTTACTTATGGACCTAGAAGTTGGTTTATTTGCAGTTGTGATCGTGTAGTTAGTAAACTATACCTTCCTATAAATACTAACGAATTTAGATGTAGGCATTGCCATAAACTAGCCTATGAGCTGACTACTCTCAATAAGAAATCAAAGATAGGACAATATGGATATATAACTAACAGGAGATTGAAATTAATGAATACAAGAGAGAAGATAAGGACCATAATATACAATGGTAAACTCACAGAAAGATTCAACCGTTTTTTGAAGTTGTCTGATAAAGCAGGGCTGGCTAGTAATAGAGAAGAGGCAGAAGAGCTATTGCTTGTAATCAATAGCTAACATTAGATAATTTAGACAATTTCAGTAGATTTAGAAGAATCATAAATAATACCTTTCGCAGAAATCCGAAAGGGGATTAGAAGGAAGCTGTGGGGAGTTTTCTATTGTAGTGTTTTAGAAAGAAAGGAGATATAATATATTTATAAGACGAATTAGGTACCTACATAATAGGGGAATATTAGGTAGAAATTTTTTCCCAATGAGTCAACATATTAAACAATGCCACGGGAAAGATAAATAGCAAATAACCTTATAAAATAGGCTTTCTATAATATAAAAGGGGATTTATGTCAAAAATAGGCATATATCCTTATTCTAAGGGCTAATTATGCAATACAAAAGGCCAAGTTGTCAATCATAATAATACAAAATACCCTTACACAATAAGGATATTTTGTATTTGACGATAGATAAAACTATGTTATAACTATTGACTTTTGTTTACCTATGTGCTACTATATTAGGAGTTCCAAGTATGTCGTCTTAATCGATTATATATAAGGAGCTTTTTACTTTAGATCTATCTTTCAATAAAAAACCTAGATTTGAGTAGAACCCGAAAGGGCGTCCGACGGATCGCATCCGTTAACTATGAATACACAGAAAATAATACGTTACTTACAGTCAATTGTCGCTATCCCTATGTTAGCAGTGGCTCTGCCACTTACAGGGATTCAAAGCATTCCCGACATGGCTTCAGTAATTAATAATAAGGTTGAGGTGCCCGATTCTGCGATAACAACGCAAGAAAAGGAAGATCTCAAAATAGCGACTGAAAGAGCTAAGCAGGTAGATGCATTCTTCAAGAGATATGATGCACCACTTGCCGGCTATGGTATGAAGTTCGTCAAAGAGGCAAAAAAGAATGATATAGATTGGAGATTGCTTCCAGCTATAGCTATGCGTGAGACGACAGGAGGAAAGCAAGCATGCAAGAATCCTAAAGCTCCAAACAACAACTTCGGTTGGGCTTCATGTAAGAGTGGATTTGAGTCAGTAGATAAATCTATCGAACACATTTCCAAAACTCTTAGTGGAAACAATGCCAACGCTAAACATTATAAGGATGGTATGACCACAGATAAGATTTTAAAGAAATACAATCCAGATTCAATTATTCCTGGATATTCCAAACAGGTAATAAAGATAATGAAAATGATAAATGATGATGAGGAAATAGTCTAATTATTAAAATAGCCCCGCCGATTACGGCGGGGCTATTTTAATTTTGATTTATATCTTCTTAAAATTATCTATCATTATACTTTTCTCGCCGTTACGTTCTGTGACCTTGCCTTGCAGAGCGATGATTGTATCTTTTACGAGGAGGTCTTTACTTGCTTCAAAAAGCTTGTTGAAGATCACAGCATCTATGGTTCCAGTACTATCAGAAATTTTTACAAAAGCCATTCTATTATTACTCTTAGTTGTGACTATTCGAATGTCATCAATAATCGCTGCTATTGTCACAGGTGTGTTTACCTTCAATTCTTCTTTAACTTTTTTAATTAATGTCCCAAACTTATCAATTTTCTCTTTATAATTATCGAGTGGGTGTCCGGAAACATATAGCCCGAGCAGGTCTTTTTCCCATGTCAATTTCTCTTGCAAACTTGCCTCAGGGGCTTCTTCTAAAGAGAGCTTAACTTCTAACCCGCCAATAGACCCAAAGAGTGAATCTTGTGAGCCTCCACCTCTAGCTTCTTTATTGAAGGCAATGAGTCTTTCCAAATTACCCATTATGATGTTTCTGTGAGTCACAAAGCTATCCATTGCTCCACACTTAGCCAACGCCTCAATTGATTTTTTATTAAGATTTTTATGGTTAATTCTCTCAAAGAAGTCTGCCAACGATTTAAATTTACCGTTCTTTTTGCGCTCCTCAATGATAGAGTCGGCTATATCTATCCCCAAGTTTTTTATATTATAAAATCCAAAACGGATGGTTCTGTCGGTTGCATTGTCGCTACCTTTGACAACTGTGAATCCACCATAACTTTCATTGATGTGAGGGGGGAGTACTTTGATATTCATTTTCTCACATTCATGGATCATCTCAGCAACTTTTTCTATTTCTCCTGATTCAGAAGTCATAATAGCTGTCATATACTCTACAGGGTAGTTGGCTTTCATATACGCAGTCTGGTATGCCACGAGTCCATAACTTGCGGCGTGGGCCTTGTTGAATCCATATGCAGCGAATGGCTCGATAAGTGACCAGAATTCTTGAGCCTTCTTTTCCGTCATTCCATTCTTAACGAAACCTTCCAAGAGTTTTTCTTTTTCGGCTTCCATGACTTCTGGAATTTTCTTTCCCATTGCTTTACGAAGTTTGTCTGCTTCAAGCCAGGAGTAACCACCGAGCTTGATTGCCGTCATCATGACATCATCCTGATAAGTGATAACTCCATAGGATTGATCAAGTATATCTTTTAATCTATCATCAAGGTAAGTTATAGCCTTTGGATTATGTTTACGTTTTATATATTCAGGAATAGATTCCATCGGACCTGGACGGTACAAGGCAACCATAGCATTGATGTCATGAATAGTTGAAGGTCTTAATTCTTTTAAATATCTAGTCATTCCTGAACCATTTAATTGGAATAGTCCACTTGTTTCTCCATTAGCAAGTAATTCAAACGTTTTCTTGTCATCAAGTGGAATTTTGTCTATATCTATATCTACATGATGTATTATCTCTACTAATCTGACAGCTTCGGCAAGAATCGCTAAGTTTCTAATACCTAGGAAATCGAACTTAGGAAGTCCGGCATCTTCTATACTATACATGTCGTACTGAGTAATGATATTTCCACCTTTTGGATCGTACTGGATAGGGGTGAACTCATAAAGCGGACGTGGTGCCATGACGACACCAGCGGCGTGGACAGAGATGTGACGGACACATCCTTCCATCTTTTTTGCCAAGTCGATGATTTCTTTTGTGATAGGTTCTGTCTTATAAGCGGTCTTGAGCTCAGGAACAATTTTCATTGCATGATCAATTGTCATAGGCATACCTTGAGAGCCTAATGGAATCATAGAAGATATTCTATCTCCGATGTTATACGGATGACCCAAGGCACGCGCTACATCACGCACTGACCCTTTCGCCATCATCGTTCCGAAAGTTCCGATCTGAGCAACCTTGTCTTCGCCATATTTTCTTTTGGCATAGGCAATAACTTCATCACGACGGTTATCAGCGTAATCCATATCAATATCAGGTAGTGACGGACGTTCTGGATTTAAGAATCTTTCGAATGGTAATTTATATACTATAGGATCAACTTTTGTAATACCTGTCAGATATGTTGTGAGAGATCCGGCAACAGATCCTCGGATGTTCGTATATATTCCATTATCTTTTGAGAATTTAAGCAAATCAGAAACTACAAGGAAATAAGCAGGGTAACCCTTCTGTTTTATTATCTTAAGTTCGTATTCCAATCTATCTATATAAATTGGGGTTTTTTCTAGATTTCTTTCCTCAAATCCTTTATATGCGAGAGCTCGAAGTAAGTCGTCGGCAGTTTCTCCTTCTGGAATTGGGAAGGCAGGGAAGTAAGCTTTTCCAAGTTCAAGATCGTATTCTCCACACAAATCTGCAACCATTTTTGTATTTGCTACAGCAACCTTACAATCAGCAAAATATTTTAGTGCTGTTTTCTCGTCGATAAGGGAGAAATCATCTTCAGGGAATTCAAGCCCTGTACCTTCTTTACCATCAGTTCCAGTGTTCACAGCCAGGAGTGTGTGATGGGCTCTATAATCGTCAACACAAAGGTAGTGAGAGTCTTGTCCAGCAACGATAGGGATATTAAATTTCTTGCCGAGGGCAATAATGCCATCACGAAGTTTTTTATCATCTTCTATGTGGGGATGAGAATGGACTTCAAGGAAATAATTTTCAACACCAAAAATTTCTTGATGCTCTTTTATTAATGCTTCGGCTTTTTCATTATTACCGGCGAGAACTGCTTGAGAAAGTTGACTGCCCATACACCCAGAGAGACAGATGATACCACTTGAAAATTCACGGAGAATTTCTTTGTCCATGCGAGGTTTGTAATAGTAGCCCTCCATGTTTGCAATGGATATGAGGCGCATAAGATTTTTGTAGCCTTGTTTGTTGCGTGCCAAGAGGGTTAGGTGATAGCGTCTATTGTCTACGCCTGGCTCTTTATCTTTTCGTCCTCTCTCTGCTATATAGGCCTCAACACCGATAATAGGCTTAATGCCGGCCTTATGTGCCTCCTTATAAAGCTCAATAGCTCCATACATATTGCCATGATCAGTAATAGCTATAGCATTCATGCCATTTTTCTTGGCAGTTTTGACCATGTCGGGAATCTTCGAAAGTCCATCTAGAAGGGAGTAGTGAGAGTGAGTATGAAGATGTATAAAGTTGGCATTTAGCTCAGTCTTTTCCATATATTTCTTTAGTATAGCAAATAATGATATAATTCATAAGTATGGATAAAACACCGAAATTTACTGCTAAAATTAATGAAATTCTTAATATTTTGGAATCACACACAAAGAAATGTGCTCAATGTAAGTTAGATTTTGAGATTAATAAGAATGACATAGATGCGTTTAAAATATTTCAAGTGCCACCTCCTAAAATGTGTCCTGACTGTCGAAGACAAAGACGATTTGGTTTTGTGAACTACACAACATTATTTAAAAGAGAGTGTAGTGTCGTTGGTCATGACGAAAAAGTGATTTCTTCTCTTCCCGAAGACACAAAGTTTCCCGTATATGATTTTGATTACTATTGGCGTGGAGATAGAGATTTGTTTATAAATGGAAAGGATTTTGATGAAAGAAGACCATTTATGGAACAATTCAAAGAGTTGTTTAAAATTTCACCACAACCAGCATTAACACGTGATCCAGCAAATATTAATAGTGAATATACTTCATATGGAACTCAACTAAAGAATTGCTATTATACATTTGGGGGTATATATGTAGAAAATGCTATGTTCAGTGTTTGGCCAATGCATACCAAAGATTCATTGGATTTACTAATTTCAGTTAATAACAGTTTGATGTATGAAGGAGTCTACCCAGAAAATTGTTATAATTGTAATTTTATATATTTTTCTAGTGATTGCTTGGATTGCAGTCTTATATATGATTGCCGAAACTGTAATGATTGTTTTGGGTGTGTAAATTTGAGAAATAAGAAATATTGTATTTGGAATATTCAATATAGCAAGGAAGAGTATTTTGAAAAAATTAAAGAATTTAATTTGGGAAATCAAAATAATTTAAAAGAATATAAATATAATTTTGAAAAGATTATATTAGATCTTCCTATTAAAGCGACTCGCAATGAACATTCAAAAAATGTGACTGGTAATTATTTGATCAATTCAAAAGACTGTTTAAATACTATGTGGGCGATGAATAGTGAGAATCTAAAGAATGTTGATTTTGTAATGTATCTTAAAGATTCTTATGATTGTTCTGTTTCAGCAATAGCCGAAAGGTTGTATAGTACCTCGGGTGTTGGAAATAATTGTTTCAATGTAAAATTCTCTTCTTTTGGTAGAGACATAAGAGATTGTGAATATACAATGAACTGTAAAAACAGTCAGTATTGTTTCGGTTGTATTGGTCTTGTAAATGCAAAATATTGTATTTTTAATAAGCAATATTCTGAAGAAGAATATTGGAAATTAGTTGATAATATAAAGATGAAAATGTTGGGACAGGATGAATATGGTGAATTTTTTTCACTTTCCATTAGTCCTTTTCCTTATAATGCGTCTCTTTCAAATATTCTTTACAATATTCCAAAAGATGAAGTTTTAAAGATTAACGGTTGGTGGTTTGATGAGAAGACTCCTTTTCAAGGAAATATCAAGTTAATAGAAGCTAAAAATGTTGAATCAGATATTAAGAATATCACTGACGATATATTAAATGTTGGAATACTGAGTGAATTGACCGGAAAGCCATTTAGAGTAACAAAAGAGGAACTTGAATTTTACAGAAAGAAAAATATTGCAGTTCCCAAATTAACTCCATATGAGAGAATTATAGAACGATTTAAATATGTAAGTAATTTTAAAGTTTTTTATGATAAGTGTTTTAATTGTGGAATAGAAATTTTAAGTAGTTATAGAAATAGCGATGGTTACAAGCCTTATTGTGATGACTGTTACAAAAAAGAGATTTATTAATGAATAAAGATATAAAATACATAATAGGTATAGATGAAGTAGGTCGTGGACCACTAGCAGGACCGGTGGCAGTTTGCAGTTTCTTAATTAAAGATAATAATTTTATTTCTACATGTACCAGTCCGACTAGTACATCTGTCACAAGTCCGACTTGTGGCAAAAAGTTACCAAAACTCAAAGATTCAAAAAAACTTAGTAAGAAGCAAAGAGAAGTTTGGTTTGAATATTTAAAAAAGCAGAAGGAGGAAGAGATGTGTGACTATGCTATTTCTTTTGTCTCACCTGAAAATATTGATAAATTTGGAATTGCAAAATGTATTCAAAAAGCTCTTAATGAATCATTAAAGAAAGTCGCTTCTCCTTCGCCTGCTTCGTTCCATATATTTCTTGATGGAGGACTTCATGCACCAGTCGAATATGTAAATCAGGAAACTATCATTCGAGGCGACGAACTTCATCCGGTAATTTCTATGGCTTCAATTATGGCGAAAGTATCACGCGATAGAATAATGACAAAATATGCGAAAACTTATCCCGAATATGGTTTTGAGAATCACTCAGGCTATGGTACAAAAGCTCACTACACCGCCATTAAGAAGTACGGCCAGACTCCAATTCATCGTAAAAGTTTTATACATTAAAGTAATTACATTTTTGAGACGGCCGTTTCAAAAATGTAATTTTATTTAAATATATTTAGTAATTTTTTAAAAGCCAGTCTTTTATTGATTTTTTGTCGCCTTTTAGCCAAGCTATGTTGGACTCGATGCGTTCATAGGATTGGAGGAGGGTGCGGGCAGAGCCAGGAGCGACATTTTTAGAAAAGAAATTTTTAATATCTTTAAAATCTTTTTCTGTTGTATGACTTCCTAGTGCAGAAAGTATTCTTGAGAGGAAACCTCCTCCTTCAAATTTTTTAAGAATTATTTTCCAATTACTCTTTATGAACTTCCAAGTTATATCTTTTCCATAAATATTTTGCCAGACTGGGACGATTATGAATGGAGCATCTTGGTCACGAACTTGGCTACTGATTGCAAAATTTAAAGTTTTAAGAAGTAATTTTTTATCTTTAAATGAAGTTAAAGCTCTGGCATATCTATCTTTCTCTTCATGGAAAGTTTCCTCCTTGTATAACTTCTCAAAAAGTTTCCATTCTTTCTCTCCGCCGTTTGCCGCGATGATATTGTAGACTACTCCGCGGATGTCAGCCCAAATAGGCATTTTAGCCCTATTTTTAAAGAGTTTTTGAGCTTCTTTTATTATTTTCTTATCTCCATAATGTGCCGAAATAGAAAGAGCTAAACTTCGTAAGAAAACTGTGGAGTGTTTATCTCCCCCTGTTAAGGGGGAGTGCCCGGAGGGAGAGGGGGTTTCTTCCCATCCTAATTCTTTGGTGACGTGACTCCACAATGAAAGTACATATTTATCATATAAACTTTTCCATTTTTCTCCACTGATTATATTAGCAACTCTGTTTATACCAGAAGCTATTTCAGACCAGACGATGTATTCCGTCTCATGTTTATATACGAGAGAGAATTCAAGTGCTTCTCTCGTATTTATATATCCACCTTCAGCCAGAGCAAACATATCACGGATAATCCCCAATCTATCTTTTACAGAGAGTTTGCCGTTTTGTATTTCTTCTTTTAATTTTTTGAGAGTCTCTTTATCATAACGAACTCGTATGAAAGTCCCTTCTTCTTTATTTACTTTTCCTATAGAGGTTCCAATCATTGGAGCAGACTCCTTTGTAAGGAGGAGATTAATCTCTTCATTATTACTCTCGTATTTCACAGGTATCTGCCACAAATGTTTCTTTTTCTTTGAATTTTTATATTCCGAAGCCTTGACTCTACTCGAGAAGAATCGCTCCTGATTAAGGTCCCATGTTTCGCCTAGGTCTGACCTAGGCGAAACAGTGACGAGAGGATATCCAGTTTCTTTAGTCCAAGAATTCATCATTTCTATAACTTTCTTTTTACTGATTTTTTCAAATGCATCCCAGAGGTCTATGGTATTTGTATTTTTATAACTATGTATTTTTAGATAGTGGCGAAGTCCTTCGCGGAATTTGTCGTGACCCAGATATTCGGCCAGCATACGGATCATTGCAGAGCCTTTAGCATAAGAGACCATATCAAAGATCTCACTTATTTCATCGGGGTGGTGGACAACTACTTCTATCGGATGTGAAGTGGCCAGTGAATCAAGCTTGAGAGCGACAGCATATCTATCTGCAATGTTTAAGTCCCATACATGCCAATTTGGAAAGAGGTTGTCTATGCATAAGTTCTCCATATATGAAGCAAAGCCTTCATTGAGCCATAGATCAGTCCACCAATGCATGGTGACAAGGTTGCCGAACCATTGATGTGCAAGCTCGTGAGCTATAACGATAGCGGTCCACTGCTTGTTCGAGAGGCTTGTATGTAGGTTATCAACTAGAATGGCTGTCTCACGGAAAGTGACGGCACCCCAATTCTCCATAGCTGCACTTTCAAAGTCAGGGATAGCGATAAGGTCAAGCGTTGGTAATGGATAGGGTATATCAAAATATTCTTCAAAAAATTCTAATGATTTAATAGCAACTTCTAATGCGAATTTTGCTTGGTGTTTTTTACCTGTAGTTGTGAAGACTCGAACTTGCACTTTTTCTTTTGTATATCCTTCTACATATTCAAACTCTCCAATAATGAACGCAAGTAGATAGGTAGACATGATGGGGGTCGGAGCGAATGAGACAATATTAAATCCTGCGTGGTGTTCTTTGATTTCAGTCGGCAAGGTGTTAGATATTGCAGTATGACTTTCAGGTATTACGAGTGAGACTTCAAATATTGCTTTATGGGCTGGTTCATCAAAGCAAGGGAAGGCACGCCTAGCGTCGGTGGCTTCGAATTGAGTAGTCGCGATAAATTTATCGACTCCATCTAGCACATATTTACTTTTGTAGAAACCACGAAGTCCATCGTTTATAATTCCTGAGAAAATAATTGAAAGTTCTCCATTTCCTTTTTTTATTTTATTTTTAAAATGGAAAGTTACTGTTTCCTTTTTGGCATCATAGTTAATCTTGGTAGAGAGTTGTTTGAATTTGCCGCTTTTATATTCTACTTTCTTTATTTTTATATCCTTACTGTGTAGAGTGATAGTATTTACTTCTTTTTCTATTTTTATGTTTATAGTTTCGGAACCTTCAAAGACAGAATAGGGAATATCTGGATGCAAAATGAGTTTGTAGTTGATAGGCCTGATATGTTCTTCTAAACGAATAGATTTCTTATTTTTCTTGGGAACTTTTATCATAAGTACAATTATACAAAAAAATCATTATTTATCAAGCTTAAATTAAGGGACAATAGTGCTTGACAAAACATATACTTATATGCTATAATACCTGCATGAAAAATAAAAGAATCAAAAACTTAATAGCTCTCGCAATTTTTGCAATTTTCATTTTTGGGGCCAATTTTGCTTTTGCTTATACAGGAGATACTTCATATAATTATAATATAAGAGGTAATTTTGCATTTAAGCAGCAACTTTTACAGCAACAGTATGATTTGTCGCAACAGCAACTCTCATTACAATCAGATCTTGCACAACAGCAATATTATTATGATCAACAGCAAATAATTGATCAACAGAATATTTTACAGCAAAAGCAGCAACTCGCTCTTCAAAAACAGTTGAACTCTGCTCAAGCTTACAATACTGTAACCAACACTCAGCCACAAATCAGATATTTGAATCAGCCAACTACTACGACTGTACAATACATACCTCAGCAACAGCAAGCAGTACAATACATACCTCAGCAAAACGTTCAGTATGTAAATGGTAGTACTCAGGGAGCTTCTGCTATTAGATCAAATACTTCTGCAATTAAATCAACTACTACAACAACTACAAATCCTACTACTGGTCAATATGTTAATTTCGATGGTACTAATCCGAACATGCTAGGTGCTAGCGCTTATAATGGATACAGTACAGGAACTCAGACTGTCCGTGATAATAATGGTAGTGATTTAACAGCACTCAGCATAAATGGTTCAGGTAGTTTTCTACCAAGTTCAGTTTATCAATGGGTCATGTTCTTCCTATTAGTCTTAGCAATTGTTATAGTCATTCGTATCATAATAAGGAAAACAGCAGCCAATAATAGCCATCATGAAGTTCCAGTACACTAATTAAGATTAAAAATCTAAAACCCACGCTGGCTCGCCAGCGTGGGTTTTAGATTGTCCTAATTTCTATCTATCAAACTCAAATTCGGGCATGCCAATAGCATGAGGTCCGACTTGGTAGTCTGCAAAGTATATTTTTATTTTATCTGGTGTGAAGGTAAAGACGCTAAAGTTTTCTATCTTCGATTCTGTGCCATCATTTATCATGCTTGTGGCATTATCTATGTATTCTTTTAAAGCTACAGGATCACTATTTTTCTTATCTTCTTCTGTGACTATAGCGAATTTATTTTTTAGATAAGCACGAGATTTTGTGGATAGGGTATTCAAATAGTTTGAACCCTTTGAGAAAAGGCTTCCTAATTCAACTTTTTTCTGACTTTTGACGTTATAGTTATAAGAAATAACATTTTCAAATCCATGTGCTCCGCCATTAAATCCTCCATAATGAAGTACAAAGCTAATGTAATTAGCATTACTTTGCACAATTACGAAGTCTGAAGCAAAGGTGAATTTATCTGCATTAGCGGGGACTTTTTTGATATTTTCTCCAGCTGCTTGTGTATCAAAGCGAGCTTGCCAATTTGCCGCGCTATCAGTCTTGAAACTTTGTATTTCTGTCTTCAATAAATTTTCTATTTGTAAATTAAAATTTTTATCAGCATTTTTAAAACTCGGATATTTTACATCAAATTTCGTGTAGACCTCGTCGAGGGGTATTGTTTTAGTTTCGAAAGAACCAGCCATAACCAAAGAATTGTCTTTGGGATTATTCACAACAGTTGGCGCTTCCACTAATTTTGAATTCTTATTAATAATATACAGGGCAGTAGCTAATACTAAGATAATGACGAATATAACAATAAATTTTTTATTTTTTCTCATACCTCTATTATACACCTAATAAAATATAACAAAGTAACCATATTTTCATATACTATCTACTTGAGATCAGTTGATACTCTAATTTTTAACACTCCATGGCTTAAGAAGGACAAAAAATGCCATAGCGGTAGACGCTATAATTGCAGCAAAACCAAAGGCATAAGATGGGTTGTGAATCCAAAGGGCTCCAGCAATTATAGAGGCTGGAAGGTAAATTAAACCAGTCACAAAATTATACATCCCTATAGCAGTAGCTCTTCTTTCTTTTTCCATATCGGTAATAAATGCTTTGCCTTGAGCCTCGTCAATACTATAAAAAATGCCAAACAATAAAAATAAAATAATTATTTCCCATTTAGTCTTGGCAAAAATAAAACCAATAGACATTATAATATATAAAATATATCCTAAAATAATAATATATTTTCTCCCAATTAAATCTCCTAATTTACCAATAGGTATCGATATTAAAACAAAAGAAATGTTAAAAAGTGCATATAGCAATACAACGTCTTTAATTGCAAAACCGACATTATATGCCTTTAAAAGAAGAAAACCAAAACTAAAATATGCTAAAGAAAAAATACTAGCTGGAATAAGATATCGTTTAAAATTAACACCAAGGGTTGACCATGATTTAAAAATATTCTCTCTTTCATGAGGAATTCCAGGACGGTCTTTCATTGTTGCTAAAACTACAACAGATAAGAGAGCTCCAATTACTGCTATTATAAAAATTAAATGAAAAGTACTACGAATTTGACCAAATTGAACAAGTAAAAAATATGCAACTAATGGCCCTAAAACAGCACCAAGTTTATCCATGGCTTTATGAATACCAAAGGAATATCCCATTTTACCTTCTTCTGCAATAGAACTAAGCCAAGCGTCTCTTGGGGAACCACGAAAGCTTTTCCCTAGACGCTCGATAATTCTAAAAGAAGCCAAGAGAGATATAGATGATCCAATTAAAAGTAACATTTTTGCTAATGTTGAAAATCCATATCCAATAAGAGCCAAGGGTTTTCTTTTGCCTGATCTATCTGATAACCAACCAGCAAGATAATCTAATGATGAAGCAGAGAAATCAGAAATTCCTTCGATTAGACCAAGCAGTGAAGCAGAAGCCCCGACTATTACAGTAAAAAAAATAGAGAAAACAGAAAAAATAGCCTCTGAACTAATGTCGGTCAAAAAACTAACAAATCCTAATTTATAAATATCTGAATGTACACCAAAAATTTTTTTCATAAACAAAGTATATCACAGGTTTCTATATTATTGAGAATTATGATTTGCCATTTAAGTACTTACCAGCAAGACTCAATGCAAATGAAGGCAGTATGACAAAGACCGTTACAAATAAGAGTCTAATTAATACTTGGCTTGTTTTTGAGTCTGGTGTATCAGGGCCTGAACCAGTTATGACAACTAAAATACCGATAATTCCAAATATGATTGATGAATAAATAAAAACACGTGTAGCTATTTTTTGCATGATTTTAGTATAGCAATTAAAACAGGGTTCGGAAAGTAGCAAGGACGGTCTTTGCTATCTATATTGAGACAAAAAGAAACCGCTAGTGAGTAGCGTTTCTTTTCTACCCGACTAGCGGTTATACTTTCGTTTTGAAATACTTTTTTGCTAAGGCCTTTCTGTTAACCATTTTACCGGTATCTTTTAATTGTATTATTACGATTCCGGTATAAAAAGTATTCTTCGCCCACTCTTTTAGTTCGGAGGACAACTCTTTGCTGGTTGAGTACATGTGGCATTGAATTTCATTATATCCTCCAACTTTGCAAACTAAAGGATATCTCTTGATAAAAAACCAACTTTTTTTCATTTTTAAAATTAAATTTAAATAGTTTTATTCATCAGACCACCCCATTTTCCAATCAATGGTTTCCATTAATACTTTCATTTTAAATAACCCAAGGTTAAAAGCAGCTCCCATTTTGGTTAAATTGTTTTCTGAATAGCAACAATTTTCATTTAGACGAACAACTCCATCTAAAATTCCAACAACCTTGTGTGGAGCAGCATAATCTTGAATTTTTTTATCATGCAGGTTACTTAAAAGACCAGTAGACAGTATCTGGGCAAAAATAAGAAAACTGGTTAAATCCTCAAACTCAAAAAGGTAACCAGAATTTTTAAGCTTATCTACTGATATTTCAACATTTGCCTTCACTTGTGGAGGCATTATACTTAGAGTACACTCAAAGGATCCAATAACCAAACTTCTAATTTTTTGATATATTTCTATTTCATTAGTCATTGATTCCCAACCTTCAGCAATTGAAAGTGAGTCTATTAACATAGCCTCAAACTTTTTAAACTCGTTTTCATCTATCATATGCTAGTTTTTAAAGATTTAGTTTCAGATTTTCTTTTACATTACATCTAAATATAGTTAATGTCAACATGAGAAAATACTCTCAAAAGAGGGTAGTTGAAAGTAGCAAGGACCGTCCTTGCTATCTTCGTCCTTGCTATCTTGTTATTTATATTTTTTGTTAATTATGGCATAATATCAACATGGAAAATATAACGATTTTGTTTGATGTGTTTATAGCTATATTATCATTATGGGTTCTTTTTAAATTATTGGGTTATGGTGGTTCGATAGGTAGATCATTATCTCAAGTTGGTTATGGAATTGTAATTATTGGGTTCTCACAAATTGTTGAGACTCTTGGACTTATATTATTGGATAAAAATGTATTTGATGTGCACCTTGTTCACCGATCAATTCTAACTATTGGTTTCTTTTTAGTTGCATGGGGGTTGGGGAGTTTAATGAAGAAGAGTCAATCTCAACCATCTAATAAATAATTAACAAAGTTAAAAATCCTCATAAAAAGGATTTTTAACTGATTTCACAATTGAGAGGACGAGTTAATATATTTAAAAAAATATAAATGAAAAACCGCCAGTGAGGAAGTAGCAAGGACCGTCCTTACTAGATATTGTCTACTGAAATAAATACCTACATAATTATTTGAGTACAATTAGAACAACGCTTTGCGTCTATTGGAATTTCACTGAGACATTCTTTGCATTTTTTGGTAGTTGGATCAGTTGATGGTTCTTTCCTAGAATGTTTGATCAAAATATTCATTGGTTTAATCACAAAGAAAAAAACTGAACTCGCGACTAAAATAAAAGAAATAAGTGCGTTAATAAAATGACCATACATAAACTTACTGCCATTTATAACAAAGAAAAGTCCAGAAAAATCAGGAACTTTTGCAATAGCTGCAATAAGTGGAGTTAATAGATCCGATACTAAGGCTGTGACAATAGTACCAAAAGCAGCTCCAATTACTACACCAACAGCAAGATCAACGACATTTCCTCTAAGTAAAAATTGTTTAAATTCTTTTAACATAAAATAATTTATTATTTGATATTATTAATGATTTTATTATACACCAAAACAATTTGTATTAGAATTGAAGTAGCAGAAGTAGCAAGGACGGTCCTTACTATCTATGGGGATTTGGGAGTTTAATGAAAAAGAATCAATCTCAACCATCTAATAAATAATTAACAAAGTTAAAAATCCTCATGAAGAGGATTTTTAACTGGCTCCGAACTTGGGACGATGTTCGAATGAGAATATTAGATACAAAATAGCGTTCAAATATGCATCCTGGAAAGATTTAAGGATGTATGTTATAATTATAATATTATTCGTTAATATAATATTTATGGGAAATAATGAAAACTTTGGCAGATCAACACCTTGGCCTATAGAATTAGAACAACATCCTAGTTTTAAAAAAGACAGAGAAAAAATTGAATCAAAATTTAGTGAAAATGAAGAATTAACGCCTGAACAAAAACACGAGATAGCTGTTGAATGTTTTAAACAACCTGCTTTGTTTCGTGAAATGATTTTAGAAAATGTTCGAATACCAGCAAAAGTAAAATTTGATGGTGGAAGTGTTCTTTACATGTGGTTAAATAAAACTTGTCCTGTTGGGTGTGAGTTTTGTTTTTACAAATCTCCTAAAAAAGAAAATAAATCTTCCGCAAATGAATTGACTGAAGAAGGTGTTGATAATGTAATTAATTTTACTAATGATGCAAAACTGGATAAGCTTGTTCTTTCGGGGGGAGGAGAGCCTATGTTAGATATAGAGAAAGTTAATAAATTAGCTAAACAAATTAAAACTGAATCTTTTGTAATAGCAACGAGTGGCTTCTGGGCTAAAACTGAATTAAATACAGATAAATATCTTTCTCAATTATTAGAAAGTTCTAGAGAAAATCTCCATCAACACACAACATTTATTAGATTAAGTTTAGACTCTGGACATCTAGAAAAATTATCTCGAGGTAAAGGTTTTGAATATGTAAAAAATATAATTAATTGGTTTTCAAAAAACGTACCAAATGATTTGAAGTTTAAACTTTTAATACATACGATGAATGAAGAGACAACTGTAGAAAATTTACTTAATGAGTTGTCGGTTCAAGAACGTATTGATAGAAATGACAATGCTAGACGTTCTACTCAGATTCAACTTCGGGATGGTTTAAATTTTGGCATAGAATATTCACAAGTGTTTGATTCTAATCCATTAATAGATTTGAAAGATGAGAATAAAGAAACTTATCATGATGAGATATTTAGAGAGTTCACGGATTATCTCACTTATCGACGTGGTGGAAATATGTCCTTACAATTTCATGGTAAAAATCCAAAGGGTTTGTATTTTTTATTAACATATGATGGGACAACAACAATTTGGGGAGCCACTCCTCCAGATAATGAGACATCGATATACAAAGATGATTATCAAAAAACAGTGGAAAAAAATCTCAACGATATTTTGACTCTTGGGTCTCTTGAAAAAGGACCTTTATATATGCAAGATATTGTTTCTGAAATAAATTCCAATGCAGTATCTCGTGCTGTATGTATAGGGCTTCGGGATTTTTACTCCAGACTACTATGGGAAGAAGATACAACTCGACTTTATGTATCAATCAGAGTGGTTCAAGAATATATTAATGAAGGAAGAGTTGAAAAAGAAACTATAGATAAGTGGCCTAAACAAATACAAGCTCTTGTTTCTTTAGATAAAGAAACATTAAAATCTATTTGCATGGAATCTTCCTACACTATTGTTGATCAATATCTTACAGACCCACAATTATCTGCTGAGAAATTAGCCACATTGTACAATTTAGTTAATCTTGGACATTATGTAATTACACCAGAAAAAATGATAGAAATTGTAAGCAATTCAAAAATTGATTCTAAAATAAAGCAAGATTTTTTAAAAAATATTACTAAAATCAAAAACGATAAAGAGTAATGGGGAAAATAATAAACAAACATAATTGAAATTAATTATTTTAACCTTTTCAATAAAGATGGGGGTCTATACTGAATGGCTCCGTGGGTAGGGTGATCTTCCATTACATGGACAGTATACCTTTTCGTTTCGGCTAACACCGAAAAACGAAAAGCTTTTCGCTCCCTACCACACAAGCAAAGCAGTTTGCTTGTTCACGGAGCAGATACAAAAAGACACCCAAAAGGGTGCTATTTGTATCTGCTCCGTGGGTAGGGATCGAACCTACGACCAATCGCTTAACAGGCGACCGCTCTACCGCTGAGCTACCACGGAATAACTAAACTCACCAAGTTATAGTAGCAAAAATCAACCAAAAAAGCAAAAGGGTAAAATGGAGAGAATCGTTCTTTCTACACTCATCCTTATCTCACAAACCCTTGATTTATTTAAGAATAGTTGTAAAGTTAAGGTATTAATAAACTATAAAAAATTATTATTATGAAAAAACTAACTGAAAAGATAATAAAATTTAGGGATGCTAGGGACTGGAAACAATTTCATAATCCAAAAGATTGTGCTATTTCATTATCTCTTGAAGCTGGAGAAGTTCTCGAGCATTTTCAATGGAAAAATAAGGAAGAGATAGAAGAATATGTAAAAACCCATAAAGAACATATTAGCAAAGAATTAGCTGATGTTTTGTATTGGGTATTACTTATGAGCCATGATTTAAAGATTGATATAGAAAAAGCATTTGAGATTAAAATGAAAGAGAACGCTAAAAAATATCCAATTAGTAAAGCTAAGGGAAAACATACTAAATATAATCAATTATAATGAATTACTTTCTTGCTCCAAGGAGTGGTGAAAAATCACATAAGAACTTTCAATCAACCATTAAACATGGTATTCCTTTGAGTTTAATTTCCAAATACTTAACTTCAGATGAAATTTCGATATTATCATCTGAAGATATTGTTTATGCTTGGGGAAATAGAGAAGGCACTGCCAATGCATGGAGAAAAATGAATATTGGTGATACCATTATTTTTTATGCCAAAGGAACCTTTGTTATGACAGGTGAAGTTTATTTTAAAAAGCACAATCCACAATTAGCATTAGCAATGTGGCCACCTGATGATAAGGGTCATCCTTGGGAGTACACCTTTTTCCTTAAAAATTTAAAATATATTTCTCTCCCAATTAAAGCATTTAATGCTGTAGTTGGGTTTAAATCAAATTATATTGTTCAGGGATTCATTCAGCTTAAAGAAGAAAGAATTAAAAAAATTGTTGATCAATATAGCTCTGTTGAATCTATGTTTGGTATATTTACCGATAAAAATTCTGAAGAAATACCCCTAGTAAATGATAAATTGTATGTAAATGTATCAAAAGATGTAAAACCTATAATAATTGAAAACCAACATTTAGTTCCAAAAGCTCAGAAAGAAAAACAAATTAAAAAAGGAAATAAAGTAAAAATAGACTATTTATTAAGGAATAAGAATAATTCTATTACTGGTAGTAAAGGAGAAGAGCTTGTATTAAAAACAGAAAAAGAGGTATTAATAAAAGCTAATAGAAAAGACTTAGCTGAAAAAGTTTATAGAGTTTCTGTAGATGATGACTCTTTGGGTTATGATATACTTTCATTTGATATAACCGGAAAAGAAAAATATATTGAGGTAAAAACCACTTCTTTAGATAGTGGATCATTAAAATTCTTTGTGAGTTCAAATGAATATTCAATTGGTAAAGATAAAGAAAATTATTTTATCTATTTTGTTGAAAAGATTAATTCAAATCAACCTAAAATAACTATAATAAAAAATCCAATAGACCATACCAAGTTTTCTATTAAACCAGATGGTTATGTTTTTGAAGCAGAAAGAAATTAATACTTATTTATAATTAATAAAATAAATTATATGAAACAAGATAAAAAAGAAGATCTAGATGTTAGATCAAAATATAACATTACAGGGATATCTGGAGAATATTTTGTAGCGGCTGAACTTTCAAGGCGTGGATGGATTGCTGCTATGACATTAAAGAATACTCCCAATATAGATGTCATTGCAACTACTCCTGATGGAAGTAGGAATCTCAACATTCAAGTTAAAACTAGGTCTATTGGAAATAGACAAGGATGGATTTTAAATAAAGGAATAGAAACATTAGTACCAAATGACAATTTCTATATTGCTTTTGTTGATTTAGTTGGAATTGAAGAAAAACCTGATTATTTTTTAATTCCCAAAAATGTATTTGCAAAATGGATTGCAGGAAGACATCAAGAATGGTTAGCTAAACCAGGACGTCAAGGTAGAGTTCATGTAGATAATCCAATAAGAGCATTTGATAAACCCCAGTTTAGTAATTTGAAAAGTACCATAATAATTGGAAATTTGAAGATTGACCCCCATTTTCTATTAATAACATTCCATATCTATGGTGTTTGACAATTATCTTGATAGAAAGTAATCTGAAGATATTATAATATATTAAATACAACATAATAACTTATGAAAATTTTTGGGATGGATTTGTATAGAAGTAGTATTTTTTCACGTAAGCCTTTAAGAATTCGAGTCAAGAAAACTTTTGAGATCTTTATAAAAAGTTTGGTTATGATTATTATGCCAATATTTCCGACATTATTGATTGTAGCATTCTGGTATTTTATAGTCTTTACTCAAGGGTTCCATTTTGATGGAAGTATGGAGAGTATTGTTGTGGCGGCATGGATTCCGACTTTTAGCTTGCTTTATTGCTTGCTCGTTGCTGTTGTTTTTAACACCGTCTGGACTGAATACAAGCAGATCCGTATGGCAGTGAAAAGATATGACGTCGAGACATTCGTGGACCTTATGGATGAAGAAATCTCTCCACTTAGTTATATTCTGATTTTTGTTTGTTCTCTTGCTATCCTTGGGGGATTTATGTCTCTTGATTATCCTAATATGATTTCTGGTCTAACGATTATTAGTAGCACCTCATATATTTTATTTTTAGTTTTCTTTATCATAAAAGAAATGGATGATCCTTGCTCTGGATTGTGGTTTATAAAGAGTATGCATTCAGAATGGCTTAATCTAAATCCAAAAGAGTGGAGAAAAGAAAGGTGTGATACTACAAAAAGTAATTTTGAAAACTCCATAAAAAAATTTACTAGCTCAATTTAGGATTTTTTATTCTTCCATTTCTCTTTTAAGTTTTCCAAGAATTTTTTTCCAGAAAAGTGATATACCTAAGGCAATTACTAAGAAGAATAGGATGCTGAAGTTGCCGATAAGCTTATTGACTGCTTGCCAGCTATCGCCAAAAGAATAACCAATTATGATATAAAATATTACATTAGCGAATGAACCCAATACTTCAAAGAGTAGGAATTTCTTGTATGTAGCCTTACCAAGCCCACAGATAAGGTTGATAGTAAGAGTCGAGATAACTTCAAAACGACTAATAAAAATGATGAAGCCGGGGCGTCTACTAATTGCTTTTTCAATAAGAGTGAAATCTTTCGATATTAGAATTTTTTTAATGAATGAAATGTGAGAAAGAATACGTCTACCATATAGTCTCGTGAACCAATATGATGCATTGTCTCCAGTTATACTTGCGATTAAAGCGACTATAAAGATTGTGGTTATATTAAAATATCCTTGACTAGCAAATGCTGCTGAAGCGATGAGTAAAGTTCCTGATGGAATAGGGAGAGCAAACGAAGCAAGGAAAGTAGCAATGAACAATGCCCAATATTTATAGAGTAATATGTAGGGGATGATAGCCTGAACTAAAAAATCCATATTACTTATTGTTAGGATAATTTATAATGGCTTGTTCTATATTATGCAATAAAACTTGTGAATTAATTCTATTATGTCTGGCGTATGCTTCTATGGAAATATTAGGATATTTAGAGTCGGTAATAACTAGGGTATTTTTCAAATAAAGAGGATCTAATTTAAATATTACATTTACATAATCGAAAGTCATCCAAACCCTAATGTCGCTAATAGTGATAGGGCGGTGTAGGCGAGTCGGGCGGCCTGTGATGCTATAATCTACTTCTAAATTTCCCGTCCTATATAGCTGTTTAAAAGTGGAAGCAAACCATATAAGTGAAATAAGAAAAAGTAAAGCCAAAATAACAACGATTATTATTTTAAAAATCTTTTTTCTATATTCTGAAATTGTTTTCATATATTTTATATTATTATAATTTAAATTATTTACTCACCAGTATCATATCTCTCTAGATATGAAGTTAATTGTCGGTTTACTTTTATGAAAGTAGCTCTCTTGGGGAATTCTTTTAATTGTCTGGCTCCTATATATGTAGCGGTACTACGAAGCGACCCAGTAAGATCTTGGATGAAGTCATGAATATCTCCCTTGTGAGGAATGAGAGTGTATCTTCCTTCACTTGCTCTATGATTTTCTTTTTTACCATAAAATTCTTCCATAGCTTTGTTTGAAGATGAGCCAAAGTATTCTTTGAATTTTTTGCCATCTTTTTCTATTGTCTTTCCTCCGCTTTGTTCAAAGCCTGAGAACATAGATCCGAACATGTTGAAGTCTGCGCCTCCACAGAAGGCTTTAGCGATGTCAGAAGGGTATTGTTGGCCACCATCGGCTATTATTCTGCCGACGCCTTGTTCATTGGCTATACCATGGGCTGAGTCAGCACATTCTATGACAGCAGAGAGCTGAGGATAGCCTACGCCAGTCATTTTCCTCGTAGTACAAGCTGATCCTGGTCCAATACCGATCTTTACAATATCAGCTCCAGCTAGAATTATTTCTTCTGTTATTTCATTTGTGACGACATTGCCGGCTATAATGATGTGCTTTGGACACATTTTTCTAACGTCTTTGATTGCAAGGAGGAAGTTTTGCAAATATCCATTTGGTACATCAAGACAAATAAAAGAAAACTTTTCAAGTAAGCCTTTCTTTTTCATGAGTGTTAGTTGTTTTATATCTTTCTCACGAATGCCCGATGTGTAGCATATATAGTCAGGATTTTTAAAAGTCTTAAAGAATTTTTCATAATCAGAAACTGTATAATATTTATGAAAAGTTGTTATCATTTTGTATGGGGCGAGGATTCTCGCCATCTCGAAAGTACCACAAGTAGCCATGTTGGCTGTCATGATAGGGAGTCCTGTCCATTTTTTGGGTGAGTGATAAAAAGTGAATGATCTTTCCAAGAGTACATCCTTTCTTGATTCGAGAGTACTTCTTTTAGGTCGTAACAATACATCCTGATAATCTAATTTAACATCGTCTAATATTCTCATATTTAAAGTATACACTTAATTTTAATTTTAAAAAGACTCTGATTATGGCTCTTGCTTTGCTCATTAATTAATGTTTTTAAGTATGATATAATACAAATATGAAAGAAATAAATAAGGAAGTTAAGCAAGCAAATGAATTAACGTGGCATGATAAACACAAACAAGCTATGACTATTGGGGATCGTATTGCTGACTCTGTGGCCAGCAACATGGGATCTTGGAAGTTTATTATTATACAATCTATCTTTGTATTGCTCTGGATGATTTTTAATGTTATTGCTTTTATAAATCATTGGGATCCGTATCCTTTTATCCTTCTCAACCTTATTTTCTCAACTCAGGCGGCGTATGCTGCACCCATCATCATGATGGCTCAGAATCGCCAAAATCAGCGTGATCGTCATCAGGCCCAGAATGACTACGAGACTAATCTTAAAGCTAAATTAGAAATTGAATCTCTCCAAAAAGAAATTTCTCGCATGGATGATGATAAACTTGAAAAGATAATACAACTAATCACTGAGTTAAAAAGTTCTAAAAACTAAATTAAACTAAAAAATCACCAGTAAAATGGTGATTTTTCATAAGTATTGACAAAGTATTAAAATTATGCTATGATTGACAAGAATTAAGTTGTAATTTAAATAATCGTAAAATATAAATTTAAAATTTGAAATAATGAAAACGAACGTGAGTAAGAAAGATCCAGAGATTATTCGCCTTAATGCTCTAGTTTTAAAACTTGAGGAAGAAAAACAAGGTTTAAAAGCGCAAAAGGATGCTATCGAAAATTACATGCACACTCTTGTGCATGATTTTAAAACCCCATTAAGCAATATCAGTAGCTTCGCGGAGCTTCTGCTTGATGATGAGTTTTCTAAGGAAGACAGAGATGGATTTGTCAGAATAATTATCGACACTACCGCCAATATGTTCAAAATGATTAGTAGCTACCTTTTGCTTAATAAGTTTGAAAACCTAGGAGGGCAACTAATTAAAAAATCCAAAACAGTTTTAGATTTGGTGGACGGTATTAAAAAGATTTTTGGTAAGAAATATAGTGATAATCAGTTACATATTTCCCCTAAAAAATCAGAAGATACATCTGTTGACTTTGAATTGTTTAAAAAAGAGGTAGAGCTTGATCAAGATTTGTTTTTTAGCGCATTAACAAACTTGATTAATAACGCGATCGAAGCATCTGAAAGATCTACGGTTAATGTTAATATTTTTGGTGAGGATAATTTCTTTTGCGTAAGTGTTGCTAATAAGGGAGAAATTCCTAAAGAAATAGCAGAAAAATTATTTCAAAAATTTAAAACGAGCAAACCTAATGGCACAGGGCTCGGATTATTTAGTGCTAGGCTCATTGCCCATGCTCATGGAGGTGAATTGTATTATGAGTCACTTCCAGGTGGTACGCAGTTTACCTTAAAAATACCATTAAAGTAATTTTTAATTTTAAAAACAGGTTTATATAAAACTTGCTAAAAGCTGGTCTCAATAAAATGGGACCAGTTTTTTCGTTTTTTGAATAGTAATTTTTATGAATTTAAAGTATAATAGAATTATCTTATTAATAATAAAAAGAAACAAAATATGGCAAAAAGAGCTACAGGTTTAAAGCCTCATAAGAAGTCACCAAGGTCACACAAGACGGTAAAGCGTTTAGCAGTTAAGAAGGTTATGCTTAAAAATAAGACAGATAAGAAAAAGTCAGTTCATAAAAAAACTAAATAGAATTTTATATAGAAAAAGCAGGACATTTTAATGTTCTGCTTTTTCTATATGGTAAATATTGATGATTTTTAGCCCATAAAGTGGTATTATATTAGTAGTATGTTGAATTTTCTTAATTTGAATTTTAAAAAAGGGGTTAAAAAAATATCTAATAATCCTCAACTAATATATACAATTGTTGTTGCTTTGCTCATAGTCGGGTCCTTCATTTTCATGGCACAGAGGTTTGTGAGTATTGCCAATGATGCACAGGAACGCCTTATAAACGTTCGTATTGGTTCTCTTCAGGATGCTTTTGTCTCTTTCGCAGGAGATAAGATAGATGATCCCCAGTATTTAAACAAAAAAATAGATGAAATAGTAAATACAAATGAAACCATTAAAAGTTTCAAGGTTATAGTTAAGAAGATAGAATTAAATCCAGATACAAATACAACTGAGACAGTCTATAAGATAATTGCTTCTAATAATAAGGAGGAAGTTGGTTCAAACGATACAGAAGTTTCCTTTCTTTTTACAATTGCAACAGGGGATCCGACTCATTCTATAACAATCGCTTTAAATAATAATGGTGAAAGATTATTTAGAACAACTCGATCTATTACAGATAATATGGGGAATATTCTTGGGGCTGTTGTTACTACACAGACTTTGTCATTAGCTGATATTGCCATACAAAGTAGTATTACCAACAGTCGAATATTACTTTTTGTAATTTTATCTCTTATCATGCTTTTGTTTTTCAGACTTTCAAAAATTATAGATTACATGGATTTATACAAAAAATTAAAAGAAGTTGATCAACTCAAGGATGACTTCGTTTCTATGGCGTCTCATGAACTACGTACTCCGCTTTCTATTATACGAGGCTATGCTGATTTTATGAAGGGAGCTCCTGAATTATCAGTAGAAACAAAAGACTATGTAAACAAGATTGATTCTTCAGCAAAAGACCTTGATGTATTAGTCAGTGACATGCTCGATGTTTCTAAAATACAACAAGGTAGAATGTCTTTTGAACTTGCTAAATTAAATCCAACTCAAATGATAGAAGAAGTAACTTCATCTTTAGTTTTACCTGCCAAAGAAAAAAATCTAAATATTTCTTTTGACAAATCTGGAGTAAAAGATACTCAATATATAAATGTAGATGCTAATCGTTTAAAACAAGTTCTAATAAACATTATTGGTAATGCTGTTAAATATACAAAGAAAGGGGAAGTAATAGTGAGAACTTATGAAGAAAAAGGAAGGCTCTATATAAGATGTAGTGATACAGGTATCGGTATGAGTGAGGAAGAAAGAGAAAAATTATTTGAAAAGTTTTATCGTATCAGAAACGAAGAGACCAAAGAAATTCGTGGTACAGGTCTTGGGCTTTGGATTACTGCTCAGATAATAAAACAAATGAATGGTATTTTATCGGTTGAATCTATAAAAGGGGTCGGTTCGCATTTTATAGTATCTTTCCCATTAGTTAGCTAATTTTTATTATAATTTTTAATCTTGTCTAAAAGTATGAATAAAATTAAATCAAATATGCATAAGGGTAACAAACATTTCGTTTTAGGTCTTAGTTTTTTTGTTTTTGCTTTAATATCTTCAGTTGTTTGGGGATTGATATATGCTGAAGGTGATATTACTTCTTTGGATAGACTTTCAACTTCTACATCTTTATCTACAACTATTCCTACTACCTCTACCACTTCTATCACTTCTCCTATTTCTTCTACTTCTCCTACTACATCTACTCTAATTCCTACAACTAATACAGAGCTTCCAACTACTACAATAACAACTGTTACCACGACAACTCCAATAATTAATACAACAACCACACAATTACAAAGTACTACAACCAGTGGAAGTGATGAAGGAAGTGGGGGTGGTAATACTTCGAGACTTTATATTCCATCTACTCCATCTGATTTACGATTAGATAATATTGTAATCCCATATAATATTTCACTTTCATGGAATGATAATTCTAATAATGAAGATAAATTTAATATTGAGAAAAAATTAAGTAGTGCCTCAGTTTGGTCTAGTCTTGCTCAAGTGGGTACTAATGTACTTCATTATATTGATACCAAAGTAATTCCTAATACTCCTTATGATTATAGAATATCAGCTTGTTTGTCAGGTACTCCATGTTCTGGTGTAGTTAAATTAGAGAAGGTTTATACAACAACTATCACTACAAATCCTACAACACCGATTGAACCAGTTAAACCAATTGTACCAATTATAACAACACCAACGGAAACCATCAAACCGGTTATACCTATAGCAACGATACCAACAGAAACAATAATTCCTAAAACTCCAACTACAACAATTCCTAAAATACAGATAGATACATTACCAAAAGTCATAATACCAACAGCTACTATACAAACAACCACTCTACCAACAGTGGAGAATATTTCAGGTGTTAATGTCGCTTCTACTACGACAGAAATTAAAACACCAATCCCACTCGAGACTCCAAAAGAAATGATTGAAAGTGTTACAGCAGCTCTTAATATTCTTCCTGCGACCTTGCCTGAAATAAAAACAGACATAACCCAAACAAAGCAAGTTAAAGAACAGATAAAACAAGAAGAAACAGCAAGGAAAGAAGTTGTACAACAAGAAATAACCAAGCTTGTATATCAAGATACAAATAAAGATGGAATTTCTGACTATGACTCTAAATATGTTTACAATATGGACCCTGTAAAGCCTTCGCCAACTTCTACTTATGAAGGAAAGAGTATAAATGCAGGAGAGAAAATTTTGCTTGGATTTGATCCTGGTAAAAAAGAATTGGAGAAAGTTGTAGTAGAAGAACCTGCTACTTCTAAATCAGAGGTAGTTGTATCTTTATATAAAGTTAGGGAAGTAGCTCTTACAGAAAAGAAAGAAGTTAAATTGAAGGGCCAAGCATTACCAAATAGTTTCATCACGCTTTACATTTATAGTACTCCTATCATGGTAACAGTGAAGACTGATAGTAACGGAGAATGGCAGTATACACTTGATAAAGAATTAGAGAATGGTAATCATACAGTTTATACAGCAACAGTTAACAATACAGGTAATATTGTGGCGAAGAGTACACCATTTACATTTGTAAAGACGGCAGAGGCTGTGACATTACAAGATCTTACCCCAATACAAAGTTCAACCAGTACTACTATGGTAGAGAGGCCTGTGTTTGTGCAAACTAAAAACATATTTTTCTTAGGAATAGTCTTATTAATGATAATTGGGGTCATTTTGGTACTAATTGGTTTATTTAGTAAAAAGGTTGACCAAGCTTAACTTAATTTGACTACTTTTTGACTTCATTGATTAATACCTATAAGGGTGGTACTATTATAAGTACAAAAGCTATTATCTGAATAAGTCGATTTAGTAATTTCTATTTTGTACATTATTTATTTAAAGTCTATTAACATGAAAGGAACTATCAAAAAAATCGTTACTGATAAACCATTTGGTTTTATCACAGTTGAAGGACAATCAAATGACGTCTTTTTCCACAAGGATAAAGTAGTAGGAGTATCATTTGAGGATCTTCGCGAAGGTGACACTGTCACATTTCAAATAGAAGAAAATGAAAGAAACGGAGAGAAGAAAACAAGTGCTGTAAACGTAGAACGCGTTTAATATTGTTTTTACAAAAAACACCCTCTATCGGGTGTTTTTTGTTTTGTCTTATTTTTTACATATATTTATGGTATTATTAGTATATGGAAATATTCAAGAAAGTTAATAATTTTTTTAATCGTATTGGTTCAAAGTTTAGGCATCAATTAAGTCACTGGCCGCTTGTCTATGCATTTCTAGGTAGTATCGGGGTGGTTCTTATATGGAGAGGAGTTTGGCATATCGCGGATGATATGAATATGTCCGGGTTATCATCATTATTTTGGGGTGTTTTTATATCTATAGCTACAGGGCTATTTGTGTCCTTTTTTGTAGGAGATAAAATTATAATTACAGGTATTAGAGAAGAAAAGAGAATTGATGAAAAGACAGAAGATGAAATAAAGAAAGAAGAAATTTCTTTAGTTGAAATTAAAAAGGATTTAAAAGAAATTAAGGAAGAAATAAAAGAAATTTAATTAATTTTTTAAAACACAATGAATAATTTACCTATAATTTTAGCACTACTCCCTTTTGTATTTTTTGTTTTTTTCCTTTTAATTTATAAAACGTCATTATTGAAAGCCTCGTTAATTACTTTCCTTCTTTACGTATTGTTAGCAATTTTTTATTGGGGTATAATTCCTGGCTTTTTGTTGATATCTTTTGGCAAGGGCTTCTTCGTTGCCTTTGATATTTTAATAATTATTTTTGGAGCTATTTTCTTTTTGGAAATATTGAAGGACCTTAAGGTTATCAACAATATCTCTTATTATTTGGAACATTTATCTCACGATTATAGAGTCCAGATAATAGTTATAGCTTGGCTTTTTGAGGCTTTTCTAGAAGGTACAGCAGGGTTTGGGACACCAGCTGCTATAGCTGTACCTTTGCTGATTGGGCTTGGCCTTACGCCAATTAGGGCCCTTATTGTTGGGTTACTAGGGAATAGTACTGCTGGAGTCTTTGGAGCTGCTGGTACGCCTATCACCGTTGGTTATGCGGGGTTAAACGTTGCATCTGTTCCATATATATCTTCACTTTTAAATATTGCCGGGATTATTGTACCAATATTTATGCTTTGGGCTATTACTCTTGGTAGAGAGAATAGAAAAAAGGAGTTTTTAGATGCATTACCATTTGCAATTTGGTCAGGATTTGTGTTTATTATACCTTCTATTTTATTTGCAAAATTCTGGCCGGAATTTCCTTCCATTTTAGGTTCGGTTGTAGGAATAATTTTAGTTTTAATTACTACTAAACTTCATATCTTTGTTCCAAAAGAAAACTTAAGTTTGAAAAATGAAAAAGATTTGACCAGCACTATGTCACCATTTAGATCCTTTTTGCCTTATATTATTTTAGTCCTATGTTTAATAATAGGTAAGATTTTTTTAGGAAAGACAGGAATAACCCTAAACCTAGGTTTCAAACATGTTTTTAATTTGTTTAATCCAGGGTTTGCTTTCCTTGTAGCTGGTTTCATTGTGGCAGCTATATGGAAAAGTAAAAAGACAGTTTTAGTAGATTCTATCAAGGTTGGTTTTACAGAAGCTATTGGTCCATTTTTTGTGATCGTATCAATGCTGGCAATGGTGCAAGTAATGATAAATTCTGGTCAAAATTCTTCAGGATTACCTTCTGCTATTGTGATCATTGCTCATTTCTTTGAAACTTCACTGTTGCCGTTCTTTTCACCATTTATAGGTGCTTTTGGTGGATTCATTACAGGTAGCGTCACTGTTTCAAATATTTTATTTGGTAATTTGTTTTATACTGCCGCAACTCCACTTGGCTTAAATCCACAAACAATTTTATCCTTAGGAGTAGTTGGGGCAGCAGCTGGTAATATGATTGCCTTGGCTGATATACTAACAGCAGAAGCTGTCGTACGCGTGAAGAATCAAGAATTAGATATCTTAAGGGGAGTATTTATTCCTTGTATGGTTTATTTAATTATTGTTGGTTTGATAGGTATGTTACTTTTTGGTAAATAAATTTTATGTATATAAAAGTTAAGGTAGAGGCAGGTGCGAAAAAAGAGAAGATAGAGAAAAAATCAGAAAACAATTTTCTGATAAAAGTAAAAGAACCCGCAGAAAGGAATTTGGCAAATACTCGTATTAGAGAGATTATAGCCTCTATTTATGCGATAAACGTCAAATCTGTGCGTATTATAAGTGGGCATCAAGCTCCTAGTAAAATATTGTCTATCAATATTCTCTAAAATTTGCGATAATGTAAGTATTATTAATAATTCATAATTTCACACATGAGTACAAATATAAAAGCAACAAATATGGAGTTAACTAGTGCTATAACGGATTATGTTAACAAAAAGGTAGAATCGATTAATAAGTTTGTTTCATCTGGGGAAGAAGTTATTGTTTATGTGGAAGTAGGGAAGACGACGAAACATCATAAACAAGGAGATTATTTTAAAGCTGAATTTGATGTAAATATAAATGGAGAAAAGTTTTTTACTGATTCTGAACAAAGTGACTTATATAAAGCAATCGATGATGCGAAAGACGAACTAATAAAAAAAATTAAAAATAGTAAAGATAAAAAGAGCACCCTTTTCAAAAGAGGTGCGACTAGTGTAAAGAAAATGATGAAAGGAATTTCTAAAAGAAATCCATTTACTTCCAAATAGTTTCTTTTTTCCCTTCAGGAATAACTCTCTTTATTATGAATGAACCATTTTCATAAACAGCTTCAGTTATTTTAATTCTTTTACCATTTTGAAAAAAGAAACTCCCTGGCCAACCATAAAAGGCTCTGTATTTGTTCCAATTTTCTATACCATTCCCATTAGGGTCTATTTCTCCATCTTCTTTCTTTATTTTCTTACAAAATATTGCCTTGGCCTCATCTTGTGCTTTTGGTGTTATTTCTTTATTTTTAATTTGTGGCAAAATCTCACAGAGAACATTTGCTCCTAGATTTATAAGAGTCAGACGAAGTTTTTCTTTAGTATCACTTATCCCTATTTCTATTTTCTCTTCTGCCAGTATCGGTCCACTGTCAAGTTTGTATTCCATTTGCTGGATACTTACACCTGTTTCTTCATCTCCGTTTAAGAGACACGCTTCAAGTGGAGAAGCACCTCTCCATAAAGGAAGAAGGGAATAATGAATATTTATAGTACCAAGTTTAGGTTTATTTATTATTTCTTCTGGGAGTATTTTTCCATAAGCAACCACTATAGATAACTCATAGTTTTCAGGTTTTATTTCATTTATAAATTCAGGTGTTATTTTTTCTGGCTTTAAACATTTGATGTTATTTTCTTTTGCCCATATAGAAACAGGAGTTTCGTGCATTTCAAGTCCGCGTCCAGACGGTTTATCAGGAGAGGTGACTATAGCTTCTGGTATATATCCTTTTTCTTTTAAAATATCTAGCGTTTTACTTGCTACATCTGGAGTACCAAAGAATATAAATTTTAAATTTTGAGAAGACATTTATATATAATTATTAATTATTATCTTCAAATTCATTTAAGAGGGGAGCATCATGCAAATCTTTTGCTTTATCTGTAAAGAGTATTCCATCTAGATGATCATTTTCATGTTGAAATATATGAGCAAGTAATCCAACCCCATCTTTTACAATTTTTTTACCATTTTCATCATAAGCTTCAACGGTGGCACGAGTGGCACGACGGACTTTACCATACACAGGTCTTACAGATAGGCATCCTTCAGAAAGGAGTTTTTTATCTTTAGATATCTTTTTTAGTATTGGATTAATGAAAACCAAATCTTTCTGACGGGCTTTTTTGTATAGTTCACCTTCAGTTGAACCCTTACCTCGAATAAAATCTTCATCAAAAATTTTTCCAGAAATGACAAAAATACGCAAAGAGACTCCTATCTGTGGAGCGGCGATCGCGACCCCATCACTTTGAGAACCTAGTGCTTCACTCATCTCACTGACGATTTTCCTGATTTTTGGTTTTGTGATACTAGCAACAGGAACTTCTTTGGCGATTTTTCTTAAAACTGGATCTTCATTTTGAACAATTGGAATCATATATTTGTTTACTTAAGATTTTTTATATAATCAAGTAAGTTAGATAATTTTACAGTATCTTGTGATCTATTAGTCATATCTCTAAAGATAACCGAATCTTCCATTGCTTCTTTTTGTCCAAAGATTATAGCGTAATGCATTCCAAGTTTCTCAGCGACGGCTAGTTGGGCGCCCAAATTATCTTTAGAGATAGATTGTGCTATTGGAATCTTACCTTTTCGAAGTATTTCAATAACATTTAATGATTTTAATTTAGCATCAAAACCAAGCTGAATAAAATATATTTTAGGCTTTTTTATTATACGAGGAGAAAGTTTTGCAAACCAAGGTGCCTCTACTACTCGATCAACTCCAATGGAAATACCGACAGATGAAACATCCTTTTTACTTCCTAATTGCTTTGCTAAGTAGTCATATCGTCCTCCACCAGCGATTGTTATCATTTTACCTGTTTCTTTGTCTTCTATCATTATTTCAACAACAGTTCGAGTGTAATAAGAGAGGCCTCTGACAAGGCATTTATTTATTGTGTAAGGTATTTCCATCTTCTCAAGATACTCTAAAACTTCTTTGAAATGTTTTTGACAGTCTGCGCATAAGTGCGATAGGGAATCTGGAGCATTTTTATTGAGCTCAATAGTTCTTTCTTCTTTAGAGTCAAGAATTCTTAGGGGATTTGTTTTTAGTCTTTCGTGATCTATGGCAGGGAGGAATTGAATGTTTTTCTTGTAGTAAGAAACAAGCTCTCTTATATATGAGGCTCTGCATTCTTTGTCTCCAATAGAGTTGATATCTACAGATAGCTTTTTAGCACCAGCTTCTTCTAATATTGTCCAAGCAGTTTTAATTACCAAAGCGTCCATAATACTTTTCTCACTTCCAAGAGAGTCAATATCAAATTGATAGAATTGTCTATAACGTCCTTTTTGTGGATTATCGTGTCTAAAGCTTGGTCCATAACTGTAGAAGAGGAGTGGTTGAGGTAAAGACTGCATTCCATGCTCTATGTAGCTACGCATAAGCCCCGCAGTGTGCTCAGGACGCAATGCTAGATGATCTCCGCCTTTTGTTTTAAGAGTATACATTTCTTTGTCGATTATATCCGTGCCTTCTCCAATAGAAGAAGTGAAAACTCCTTCCTGCTCCACTATTGGTGTATCGATAGGTTTGAATCCATAATAAACAGAAACTTCTTGAGCTTTCTCAAAAAAACCTTGGAATTGATAATATTCTTCATCTATAATATCTCGCATTCCTTTCAAGGATAAGAATGGTTCTTTATTTGTTTTTTTCTTTGGATTATTCATTTTGTTTATTGATTATAATTCCCTGGTAAATAAGATACTGTACTAAAAGGTATAAGTCTCAAAAATGCTTTGCCGATCATTAATTTTTGCGGCAAGACCCCCCATGTTCTAGAGTCAGAACTTCTATTCCTGTTGTCTCCCATAACGAAATACTCATTATCTTTTGTTGTATATTCTCCGCCTGTAAATTCTTTCTCATTAATGTAAGGTTCTACCATTTTAAATCCATCTGGATGGTCTTTATTTGTTATTGTGATTTCTCCATTTATAATAGTTATCTTTTCATTTGGTAATCCAATAATTCTTTTTATGAAAAATCTTTTTGTATCTCCGGGGTAGCGGAAGATGACGACATCTCCTCGATGGGCACTTCCTAATATATAAGATATCTCGTCAACAATTAAATATTGTCCATTATCAAACGTAGGGTACATAGATTCGCCAGAGACTACGAATGGTTGTGCTATCCACATGCGTATGGGTATTACGACTGCGAGAGCAATAATTGCGAACTTAAGCAAATCCCAACCATCTTCTAAAAACTTTTTAAATTTTGATTTTTCAGGAACGTTCATATTTGTATTATTTTCCATATAGGGCTCATTTTATCACACAAATAGTATTGACAGAATATGTATTTATGTGGTGTATTGTATTTTTCTTTATTTCATAATTCTGATACTATAGAAGAATGATATTAATTGTTGGTTTAGGGAACCCGGGCGAAGAATACAAACAAACTCGTCATAATACAGGGCGAATAATTTTAGAGAATATTGCTAATAGTAATGATTTTTCAGATTGGAAGGACAATATGAAATTAAAATCTCTTTGTTCGAAAGGGGAAATTGGAAAACCTGCCCGCCCTCACGGATCTTCGGGAGCAGGCGGGGAAAAATTTGATTTTATGTTACCTGAAACTTTTATGAATAATTCAGGGAATGCAGTTTGTCAAATTATTGATGATAAAAAGAAATTAAAGAATCTGGTGGTTGTTTATGATGATATAGATTTACCATTAGGAAGTCTTAAAATATCTTTCAATCGAAGCTCAGGAGGTCACAACGGACTTGAATCTGTAATAAAGAAGGTGAAGTCTCGTGAATTTGTCCGTATACGTATCGGAGTGTCTCCTGCAACGCCAAGTGGTAAATTAAGAAAACCAAAAGGAGAGGAGGCAGTTCTTAAATTCTTATTAGGTAAGTATAAAGAAGATGAACTAAAAGAAATAAAAAAGATTTCCAAAAAAGTTGGAGAGATTATTGAGATGGTAGCATCTGAAGGAAAAGATAAGGCGATGAGTCTATATAATTAAATACAAAACAAAATCACCTGGTAATTCTCCAGGTGATTTTGTTTTGTATATTTATTATTCTACTTCCTTTTTTGCTACATCATCCAAGTGAACTAAGGTCATCCTTTGATCTTTTGACTCAAATAGTGTGATTTGGAAATTGTAAGTTTTACCAAGTTCCAAAGTTTTCTTTAGCTTCTCTTCAGAACCGAAGCTTGAATTGTGAACGAGTCCAGCAACTCCTTGTTTGATAGAAACGAGAGCACCATGTTTGTTGAACTTGATGACAACTCCTGAGACTATATCTCCCTTTTTAAGTTTATTTTCAAATTCTTTCCATGGGTTTTCTTTAAGAGCTTTTATCGATAAGGAAATCTTACCATCTTTAATATCAATAATTTTAGCCTTAATTTTGTCTCCAATCTTAAACATAGTCCTTGGATCTTCTACTAGACCCCAATCAATTTCAGATATGTGGACAAGTCCTTCAAGACCTTCTTCAACTTTAAGGAATATACCAAAGTCTACGATTCCAGCGACAGTACATTCTATCTCATCGCCAACACCATACTTACCGATAATCTCTTTGCGTTCTTCTGGATTATTGTCTTTCTCAGAGAAGATAAGCTTGCCTTCTTTTGGAAGAGCAGAGATCATCACTACGTTGATACGCTTACCAACAAGCATTTTCAAAGCTTTCAAAATTTTATCCTTATCTGAATCCTCTACGCGAGGATAGTGCTCACTCTTAAGTTGACTTGCAGGAAGGAATCCAGCAATACCTTGCCAGTCGAGTATAAGTCCACCTTTGTTTGCTTCTTTAACAACAAGTTCAAGAGGCATTTTAGATTTAATAGCTTTGTCAGCTTCACTCCAAATGAGTGCCTGCTTAGCTTCTTTCAAAGACAATTCAATATAACCTTCATCGTTATCTGTACCGGTTACTTTTGCTTTTACGAAGTCGCCGATATTTATCTTTTTGATTATATCTTTGGCATTTATAAATTCACGTCCATATATGATACCTGTTCCAAATGGAGCGAGGTCAATATAAACTGAAGATTTCTGTATAGAAATAACAGGACCTTCTACGAGGGCATCCACTTGTGGTGGAAGATCTGCTTTATCAAGCATTTTACCAATACTTGAAAGTTCAATTTTTGCATGTTCTGCGATGCTTGCAACTACATCATTTTCATCTTTCTTTGTCATAATTTCTATTGTTTTTAAAAATATAAATAAATTTATATTTTTGGAACTAAAAAAACCGCATATTGCGGCGCAGTTTGAATGTCTTTATATTGTTTGGCTTTCAAATCAAAACCAAATAAAAATAAAGGGTTAAATCCAATCTGAGCTTATAATATGATTACTATACTATAAAAGGGAATATTGTGCAATCTCTTCCAGAAAGGGCCTAAGGCCCTTTCTGTGAATTTCTATCTATGATATAATTTAAAAATGAGGAAACAACCTATTATTACAGGTGAGAACTATCATATTTATAATCGTGGTGTAGATAAACGCGATATTTTTGGTGACAAATTTGACCTAAGACGTTTTGTAGAAAGTATAAAAGAATTTAATCAAGTGGATACAATAGGAAGTTTAATTAACTTAAGAAAGACTAAAAAGATTCAGAAAGGGCCTAAGGCCCTTTCTGAGGAGTCGCTTGTTTCAATAGTTGTATATTGTTTAAATCCAAATCATTTTCACTTTATTTTGAAGCAATCTACGGATGGTGGAATAGCTAAGTTTATGCAGAAATTGCAAAGTGGGTATACCTCATATTTTAATATTAAAAACAAACGATCCGGATCATTATTTCAAGGTACTTTTAAGGCACAGCATATAGGTAGTGAAAATTACTTCAATAAGACTCTTGGATATGTAAACAAAAATTATCAAGTTCATGATATTCCAGAAGATAAGAAAGAATTAGTATTTGCTAGTGATTATGAATACGAGAATAATAATTTTAAGATTGTTTCAAAAGTAGAAGGGAAAAGAATTTTAGAAATTTTTGGTGGAGCTGGTAGGTTTAAAAAACATTCAGATGAAATTGTGGAAATTATTAGAAAAGAAAGAGGAAAGACTTTACTTTCGGAAGATGAAAACTTACCAGAAAGGGCCTAAGGCCCTTTCTGTATATTTTAGAAGTTAAATTTATGATAGAATATACAATATGATTAATTTTGAAAAACAATTTTTTCCACAAGGAAAAGAAAGAAAAGATTTACTCAAATCTAATGCAGAAGGTATAAATAAGGCACAAGAAGAAGATAGATTGGAAATGAGGGAAAATCATAATTACGGTAATATAGATTCACATCTTGAAAAAGAAGGTGCTAGTTTTTCTTACTTTTTCAGAAATATTTTACCAGAAGGACAAAAAGACTTACGATCTTATGTCGAATCATCATTTAAAGAAAAACAAGGTAAAGCTTTGGGTGTTGAATTTGGTGGAGTTGGTTCGAATCTTTTTCGTGGATTTAGTAAGGGGTTCTTCAAGGAAACATTTGGTATCACATTGGCAGATCACAGGGAAAAATGGAAGACAAAAATAGATGCATACAAAAATTCAAAACATAAATTAGATCATAATGTAATTGAAGGAGATATACTTTCCGATAACTTATATGATAATTTGGAAGAAAAATTGAATGGTAGAAAAGTTGATATTATAATTGAGCGTATGTTTCTAGGGATAGAATTTATGCCAGCTGAACCATATAAACTGTCAAGCATTTTGGAGAAGTGGTATGTAATGCTTAATGAAGGTGGAATTATGTTTATTCAATCACCTGTAGTATTTAATAATCTTTTAGATAAGTGGGCAGAAATGCTTCATGATAAATATATAGATAGTATTGAATTTCAATATGAGAAAGGAATACATGATGCTGCTGTTGAGAATGAAGGATATTCGTCTTTTCGTTTACGCAAATTAAAGGGAGCACCTAAAGATTTACCTTTTTTAGATTCAAAAACAGTAGCAAGAACAGAAAAATGGATTTCTTCAGAAAAAGAGAAAAGTAAAAATTTTGATTGGTATTTAAAGTAATCATTCTTTGTCATATATCAAGCCTTTTATTTTAAGGCTTTTTTTGCTAGTATAGGGATATGGATATTAAATATATCAGGAATTTTTCAATTATTGCCCATATTGATCACGGCAAGAGTACTTTGGCTGACCGAATGCTTGAAGTCACGGGCACAATCGAGAAACGTAAAATGAAAGACCAAGTTCTTGATTCAATGGAGCTTGAAAGAGAGCGTGGCATCACTATTAAAATGCAGCCTGTCAGAATGGAGTACACACTAGATAATCAAAAATATATTTTGAATCTTATTGATACACCTGGCCATATTGACTTCTCTTATGAAGTATCACGTGCGTTGAAGGCTGTGGAAGGCTCAATCTTACTCATTGATGCTACTCAAGGCGTTCAAGCTCAGACTTTGACAACTCTACAAATGGCTCGTGACTCGGGGTTGGTTATAATTCCTGTTTTATCGAAAGTTGATTCTCCACTCGCAATGGTGGATGAAGTGAAAATGGAAGTAGCTCTTCTTCTAGATATTGATCCGGATTCTATTCTGCTTGTTTCTGGGAAAACGGGTGAGGGTGTTGTAACTCTTTTAGAAGAAGTTATTAAGAGGATTCAACCACCTGCCCATTCAAATTTTGATGTTGCGAAAACAGATGGAGCTCAAGCTCTCGTATTTGACTTTAAATATGATAATCATAGAGGAGTCATTGTTTACGTACGTGTTGTAGAAGGAGAATTTAGAAAGGGTGAGTCATTATTATTTGCTGTGTCAGAAGAGAAATTTATTTGTCTCGAAGTTGGAACTTTTTCTCCGGAAGAAGAACCAAAGAGTCAAATAGGTACAGGGGAGATAGGTTACATAGTGACAGGTATTAAAAAGCCAGGAATTGCATCCGTTGGAGATACTATTACATACTTAAAGAAACCCGCAGCGGCCTTACCAGGATACATGAACCCAAATCCAGTTGTATGGGCTTCCGTTTATCCTGAGAGTCAAGATGATTTTCCAAATCTAAAACAAGCCTTAGGGCGCTTACGTTTATCTGATTCATCATTTTCTTATGAAGAAGAATCTTCTGGTTCTTTGGGTAGAGGATTTCGTTGTGGATTTTTAGGAATGCTTCATCTTGAAATTATTGCCGAGAGATTGAATAGAGAATTTGACCTAGAGCTTATTGTGACTATGCCATCTATTACATATAAAGTAACTGTTCGAAATGGAAAAGAAGAAACTATATACTCTCCGCATTTATTTCCAGATGATGGAAACGTTCTTAAGGTTCTCGAGCCTTGGGTAAACGTAAAAATTATTACCCCTTCAATTTATACAAGCTCCCTCATGCCTTTTTTATATGATCATGAAGGAATTATTAAATCGACAGATAATTTCGGAGATAACAGATCTACTATTGATTTAGAGATGCCACTCCGTGAACTCATGAGAAACTTTTTTGATGACATGAAAAGTATTACTTCTGGCTACGCCTCGATATCTTATGAGATAGGTGATTATAAGCCTGCTGACGTAGTCCGTATGGATATCATAGTGGCAAATGAAGTTATGCCAGCTTTCTCTCGTGTGGTGTCACGTAGACGTGTTGAAGATGAAGCAAAATCTCAAGTGGAGAAACTCCATAAAATTATTCCTAGACAGCAATTTGCTTTCAAAATTCAAGCCAAAGCCTTGGGGCGTATTATATCGTCGGAAGGAGTTTCCGCTTTCCGTAAGGACGTCTTAATGCATGGTAGTAAGGTTGTAGGAGGTGGAGACGTAAGTCGTAAGAAGAAGTTATTGGAAAAACAAAAGAGAGGCAAGAAGAGAATGCAGTCAAACGCAAAAATAAACATCTCTCATGATGTTTTCCTTAAGATGATGCGAAGTAGTAATGATAAGGGTTAATATCCTTACTGAAATAAAACAGGCATATAAAGTAGTATCATACTGACTATCACCAATATTGAAATTACTGCAAAAATCTTCTCTATTCTTTTTTTATTTTTTTGACCGAAAAACATGATACAATAATAGCATTAAATATGTCTGAATTCAATAGGAAAAATAAATACAATTTTTGGCACTCACCTTTGATGTTGATACTACTTTTTTGTATTTTAGTTTTATTCATATATAATATTATCGGTTTAATGGAAAAAGAAAGAGAAACAGCAAGGAAAAAGGATATAATTTTAGCTAATATTGAAACTCTTCGTAATAGGGAAAGCATATTGACTACAGATATAAATAAATTGAAAACTGAAGATGGAATAGAAGAAACCATCCGAGATAAATATCAAGTAGTAAAAGAAGGGGAGAAAATGGTTACAATTGTTGATGAAGAGAAAAAGGGTAATGTAGAAATAGAGGCACCTGTCGAGGATTCAAGTTTTTTGGGTTGGATAAAAAGGTTGTTTAAAATTTAAAATGCGGGGTTAGTATAATGGTAATATGCGACCTTCCCAAGGTTGAGACACGAGTCCGATTCTCGTACTCCGCACATTGACTTAAAAGTCTTTTTATTGACTTATGTGTATTACGTGTCAATATTGTAAATTTGACGACTATGATATAATAGAGTGAGGAAAGGAATTATTAATTAATAATAAAGAATTACAATTATGAAAAAAGTTACAATATATAGCACACCAACATGTCACTTCTGTCACATGGCTAAGGATTACTTTAATGAGAAAGGAGTAGTTTTTGAGGATTTTGATGTGTCAAAAGATTTAGACAAAAGAAAAGAGATGCTTGAGAAAAGTGGTCAGATGGGAGTACCAGTTATTATCATAGATAATAAAGATATTATTGTTGGTTTCAATAAACCTCAAATAATAGAACTCCTCGGTATTACAGAGTAGTAATTTATATAAGAATGTCGTATTATAAAGGCACCAGAAATGGTGTCTTTATTTTTGCCCCCGTAGTTCAATGGATAGAACAGTCCCGTCCTAAGGGATAGATGCACGTTCGATTCGTACCGGGGGCACTTCTGTTTTTATGAATTATATGATAATATCCGTTATATGGAGCAAGAAGAAAGATCTTTATTAGAAGAAAATTTAAGGGTATCTAGAGAGAACAACAGACTCCTTATTAAAGTTCGTAGTGTTCAACGTTGGGCTCAGATTACACGTGTTATTTATTGGTTTCTTATTATAGGGGTTTCAATAGGAGCTTTCTATTTTATAGAACCATTCTTGTCTAGTTTAGGTGATGTTTATGGAGTAGATACTTCTAATTTTGATAGTTTCTTGAAAAATTAAAAAATAATAATATGCCGAGATATGCTGTCTTGGTGGAAAAGCACCAAGATAAAATAATTAAAGTTTGAAAGTTAAATAGTATTATGCCGAGATAGCTCAGTTGGTAGAGCGCTCCCCTGAAGAGGGAGATGTCCCCAGTTCAAATCTGGGTCTCGGCACATAAATCAAAAAATCCCCCATATGGGGGATTTTTTGATTATATTGATTTTACTTTCAACTTCGTTTCTTTATTCTTATCTATTTTTGGTAATTTAATAATTAAGAGTCCATGCTTCTCAATAGCTTCAGCTTCTTCTGGATTAACTTCTTCAGGTAATGCGATAGTTCTTGAAAATGTCCCCCAGAAAAGTTCTTGAACAAAATAATTTTCTCTACTGATTGATTGATTCTCCTCTCTTTTACCTTGAATAGTTATAGAATCTCTCGTTATATTTATGGTTAAATTGTCTGGATGTACTCCTGCTATCATAGCTTGAACGATGATTTCACTATTTGTCTGGTATAAGTCTATGGTAAGCTCTGCTTCTTGATCTTCATCCCACTTAGAATCTTTCTCTTTATTTACTAATTTTTCTGAGTCTCTGATATTTAGATTTATTTTTTTAATAGAATTAGAAGAGGATCCAGCTTGTTCTTCTTCCTCCTGATCTTCTAAACGAATACTTCCTGTAAGGCGCTCTAAAAATGATCTTTTTTTCATGATATATATTTATGAGATAGCTTGAACTATCGTCATACGTTTTAATTTCTCAAATATAAGAATGTTAATAATTGCGACGACCCATAAGAATCCAAAAACAGAAAGAAAATTTCCTCCATTTCCTTTCATTATAAAAAAATTGAAAACACTGTGTAATATTATAGCACAGATTATTCCTATTAATAAGTAAAATACTCTATACTGTTTTAAATAAAACGATAACCCCAAGGCAATTCCTAGCATTGAGCTTGCGATAGCATGTAAGAGGGTAGATCCAAGGAATCGCAAGTTACCAGTTAACATCCCCACGATAGTATTGCTAGCGCTCATTGGTTTTATAAGATAAAGAACATTTTCAAATGCTGCAAAACCAAGTGCTGTAGCAATGAAGTACATTGGATAGTCTATAGGTCTTCGTATTATATTATTACCGAAAATCATAAGTGAGACTCCAACTAATTTGAGTATTTCTTCTATTCCAGCCCAAACTATTATTTGCATGGTATTATCTTTAACAAAATTCATTGAAAATTTCTCCATCCACATAGCTACGAGGACAAGGATTGCTCCTAATATAAAAGCTACTATGACAAGAATTATTGGTTCAGGATCGTCTCTGTCTTCTTGATACATCCAAAACCACAACCATAATAAAGCAGGTACTACTCCTACTAATATTGCATATGGTATTGTACTTGTATTACTTAATAATGTGTCCATATTATTTATTAATTATTCTGGCCATTTCTCCACCATTAATAATTTTTTATTCTCTATTGGTAGTATACTCCATATTTCTTCTGTTACGAAAGGCATGAAAGGGTGGAGAACTTTTAGTGACTTTTCTAGTATTTCAATCAGAAGAGTTTGTCTTGATATTTTTGATTTTTCGTCCCCACCTGAGATTATTGGTTTACTTTCTTCTATTATTATACTTGCGAATGTATCCCAGATGTAATGATAAATTTTCTCAGAAGCCATATAGAATCGGAAATTTTCCATGTCTAGTGTAATATCTTTTATTATAATATTAAATTCATCTATTATTTTTTTATCAGATTCATTTAATTCAGATTTTTTAAAATTGTCATTTGGAACACTAGACATAACAAATCTTGTAATATTCCAAAGTTTGTTTGCAAAATTCTTATATCCTTTTATTCTATCGCGAGAAAGAGCCAAGTCCATACCAGGAGTATTTCCAACAACGAGAGCTATACGTAAAGCATCAGAACCAAAAGTATCTATAAGGTCTATAGGATTTACTACATTACCTTTAGATTTACTCATTTTTTCTCCTTTTTCATCATTTACTAATCCATGCAGATATACATTATGAAATGCAACTTCATCTCGAAGATATAAAGCAAATATAACCATTCTAGGAATCCATTTAAATATTAAATCACGTCCAGTTTCCATAACATTTGTAGGATGATATATATCTAAATCTTTTGTGTCTGGGTATCCAAGTGACAGGAGCGTCCATTGGCCTGAAGAGAACCATGTATCAAAAGTATCAGTATCTTTATGTAATTCTCCACCACATTCACATTTAACAAGCTCATCTTTTAAATCCGAATATCCTTTTTTACAAATGTTACAGATTTTTGCAGGAATAGGTATGCCCCAAACAATTTGGCGAGAAATATTCCAGTCAATAGTATTAGTCATCCAATAACGGAAAATTTTTTCATAATTTTCAGGGTAGAATTTTATCTTGCCACTATCTACTGCATCAAGAGCTCTGTCCGCAAGTGGTCGCATTTTTACGAACCATTGATCTTTAATTTGAGGTTCAATAATTGTATTACATTTAAAACATGTTTTTACGCTATGCTTATAGGCTTCATCTATTTTTACTAAAAGACCTTTTTCTTTCAATTTCTCTATAATCATAGGTCGTGCTTTAGATATGTGTATACCAACAAAATCTCCAGCTATTGGGAGGAGCTTGCCTTTCCAGTCTATGATTTGTTCTTTATCTAAGTTGTGTCTTTCAGCTATTTCAAAGTCTACTTGAGAGTGCCAAGGAGTGATAGTCATAATTCCTGTACCAAACTCCATGTCTACACTGTCATCTTTTATAACTGTTGTTGTGATAGGTCCATTTATCCATTCAAGTTCAATTTTCTGTCCATGTTTGTATTCTTTATATCTTTCATCTTTTGTGTTCATTACGACATACTTATCTCCAAATTTAGTTTCTGGACGAGAAGTACTGATCACGAACGGTCCGTATTGAAGGTAATAGTAAGGCTCTGTTCTTTCTTCAAATTCAGTTTCAACTTCTGAAAGGGAAGTTTGATGTTTAGCACACCAGTTTACAATTCGGTCGCCACGATAAACTAAACCATCTTTAAACATTTTATCAAAAGTTTGCTGGACAGTTTTTACAATTTCTGGATCAAGAGTAAATTTTTCACGAGACCAATCACAAGATGCTCCAAGTCTACGAACATCATTTTCCATGAATTCTTTATTGGCTATAGTGAAGTCATAAATTTCTTTATATAAATCCTCTGGCTTCATGTCAAACCTTGAGCGTCCTTCTTTTTCTAATTTTCGCTCGTAAACTATTTGGGTTTCAAATCCAGCGTGATCTGCTCCAGGTACCCAGAGAGTACGATCACCCTTCATGCGATGGTATCGAGTCATGATATCTTCAAGTGTTACGAAAAGAGCGTGCCCAGCATGAAGTCGGCCATTAGCGTTTGGAGGGGGCATGACAATAGTGAAAGGCTTTGCTTTTTCATCTGTGACACCTTTTTCAATACAAACATCAGGATTAAAGAATCCACTTTCTTCCCATATTTTATATATACGATCTTCCGTTTCTTTTGGGTTGTATGGTTTTAATAGCTTTGGGTCTATATTGGGCTCATTCATATATAGAATATAACATATTTTACTACAAAGATAAATTTCCTTGAGCTTTTAGAGATTTTAAATTTTTTACAAACTTTTTGTTTCTGCTTCCGTAGTATCCCACGATTCCTATCATTAGGGCATTGTCACCCGTAAGACTTTTGATAGGAAAGTGGGTTTTAATATTAAGGAAGTCGGACTTCCTTAGTTTTTTAATTTCATTTTTCATTACTTCTTGCAGATAAGTATTTGCTGATACTCCACCTCCTACTATTAGAGTTTTGATTTTGTATTGTTTAATAGCCTTGATTGTTTTATAGACCAAAGTCTCAACAACTGCATCCTCGAACTCTTTAGCAATTTTTTGTTTAATGTTTATGTCTTCCAATATATTTGGATTTTTTTCTTTCAAATCACGTATAAGGTAAAGTACTGCAGTTTTCAATCCAGAAAATGAAAAGTCATAATCTTTAGAATGAATCATAGGGCGGGGGAGAATAATAGCTGGTATTTCGCTCGAAATGTTTGAACGCTCGATGTCTGCCATCTTTGAAATTTCTGGTCCTCCAGGATAAGGAAGCCCAAGCATACGAGCCACCTTGTCGAAAGCTTCTCCGGCTGCATCATCGCGAGTCTGACCAATCTTTTTATATTTGTGCCAATCTTTTACAAGTATAAGTTCTGTGTGCCCACCGGAAACTAATAGTGAGAGCATTGGAAATATTTTTCTATTAGAATTAATTGTGAAGGTTTTTCCTTTTTTAGGGAATATAGAGAAAATGTGCCCCTCCATATGGTTCACTTTTATTACTGGAATTTTGTATTTTAGTGATAGTTCTTTTGCAAAGACGATTCCTGTCCAAAGTGCTGGCTCGAGTCCTGGTCCGTATGTTACGGTGATAACGTCAATTTTTTCCATTTTCATTTTAGCCTGCTTAAGCGTCTCTTCCAGAACTATTGGTAAATTTTTCTGGTGCTCTCTTTTTGCCATCATAGGGAAAACTCCTCCAAATTCGGCATGGATTTTGATTTGTGAATTAGTATTGTTGCCTAGAATCTTAAAAGTATCATTTTTACCAGATTTTTTGACTTCCAATATGCTTATTCCTGTATCATCGCATGATGTTTCTATGGCTAAAACTTTCATCTTAGCACTATATCATAAGGGTTTTTATTTGACTATCATTTATGTTAGAATGAAAGTATGAACAAAAAGCATATTATTACGATTGCAGGTAAGCTTGGAAGTGGTAAATCTTCAACTGCTAAAATGGTTGCAGAAATTCTTGGGTATAAACATTATTCTACTGGTGATTTTTTTAGATCTATTGCAGACGAAAGAGGAATTTCTACTGTCGAATTAAATAAAGCTGCAGAAACAGATCTATCTATAGATAAAGAAGTAGACGATAGAAATATAGAAATAGGAAAGATGGAGAATGTAGTGTTAGATTCACGTTTAGGTTTTCATTTTATCCCGGAATCTTTTAAAGTTTTTCTTGAGCTTAATCCAATAATCGCATCTCAAAGAATTTTGAATGATAAAAAAAATAATTTAAATAGACATAATGAAACTAGCAGCGCTTTTGACACAGCTGAAAATATTTTAAATTCTATATCGGAAAGAATGCTATTAGAAAAAAATAGATATAAAGAATTGTATGGAATAAATGATAATACTTCTCATGATAATTTTGACTTAGTTATAGACACAGAAAAAATACCACTTGAAGATGTTTCTAAAAAAATTATAGAAGAATATAATAATTGGTTAAACAAATAATATATGAAAATATTAAGTGAATTATTAGAAGATGTAAAAATACTAGAGAGCCATGGAAATCTCGAAGCTCTAGTTTCTTCGCCTTCACTTAATTCAAAAAATATTGAGCCGCATTCAGTTTTTGTAGCGCTTGCTGGGAATGTACTAGATGGGCACTCTTTTATAAATGAAGTTATAGAGAAAGGAGCAACAGCGATAGTTCACGAGAAAGATATAGAAGAATTTAAATCTGGTGTCACGTACATTAAAGTCGCAGATACTCACAGTGCTATAGGGATAATCACAAGTAATTTCTATGATAATCCATCTCGTAAATTGAAATTAATAGGAGTGACAGGAACTGCTGGTAAAACTACAACTGCAACTTTACTGCACCAGCTTTTTAGAGATTTAGGTTATAAGGCTGGAATGATAGGTACTGTTGTAAATAAAATAAATGACACAGAAGAAGAAGCTCATCGTACAACACCAGATGCTGTTACTTTAAACGAATTGCTTGCCAGAATGGTAGATGATGGTTGTATGTATTGCTTTATGGAAGTATCTTCTCACTCTGTTAGTGAAAAACGTATCTCGGGAATCTCTTTTTGGGGAGGAATATTTACTAATCTTACTCTTGATCATCTCGACTATCATAAAACAATGGATAATTATTGTGATGCAAAGAAGGGCTTCTTTGATATTCTGCCAGCTACAGGTTTTGCTATCGCAAATATCGACGATGAAAGAGGCGAGTATATACTAAGTACTACAAAAGCTCATAAGTATACTTTGAGTTTAAAGAAAGAAGCAGATTTTAATGAGAGATTTGAATCAAAATTGATAGGAGAATTTAATGCTTATAACTTACTTGGTATTTATGCTGCTGCAGTTCTTCTTGGTGAAAGTAAAGAATATGTAAAAGAAAAAATAAAAAATCTTGAAGCGGTTCCAGGAAGATTTCAGTATTATAAATCAGAAAATGGAGTTACAGGTATTGTAGATTATGCACATAAACCAGATGCACTTTTAAATGTTTTAAAAACTGCAAATAATATGAAGGGTAAAGGTAAGCTTATCGCTGCAGTAGGTTGTGGTGGAGATAGAGACAGAAGCAAGCGTCCTATAATGGCCAAGCTCGGTTATGATATGAGCGATATTCTTATACTTACGTCGGATAATCCTCGTACTGAGAAACCCGAAGATATATTAGAGGAAATGAGTAAGGGTATAGAAGGGTTATCAGAAGATAAAGTTTATATTATAGAAGATAGACATGAAGCTATAAAGAAGGCTTGCTTCCTTGCTATGCCTGGTGACTTCATACTTATCGCTGGTAAAGGTCACGAAACTTATCAAGAAGTGAATGGAGTCACGACTCACTTTGACGATATGGAGGAGCTAAAAAATAATCTTAAATAATGCAAAATTATAAAAAACAATTTAAAGGGAAGAAGATTACAGTCATGGGACTGGGTCTTTTGGGGAGGGGGATTGGATATACAAAATTTTTGGCTGAATGTGGGGCGGATTTGATAGTCACGGATTTGAAGACGAAGAAACAGCTCGCGACGTCGCTTAAGGCACTTGAGAAATTTCCCAATATTAAATTTGTATTAGGTGAACATCGATTAGAAGATTTCAAGGATAGAGATATGATAATAAAGGCTGCAGGAGTACCTTTTGATTCTATTTATATAAAAGAAGCTCAAAAAAATAATATTCCGGTTGAGATGGATGTATCGCTTTTTGCTAAGTGTGTGCCTGAAGTAATGATTATAGGAGTGACTGGCACAAGAGGGAAATCTATGACTACGACTCTTATATATGAAATCCTTAAAGCAAATGAAAAGTTTTTGAAAAAGAATATATATATTGGGGGAAATCTTCGCGGAATTGCTACTTTGCCGTTACTTAAAAAAGTAAAAGATGGAGATATACTAGTTTGTGAACTTGATTCTTGGCAACTTCAAGGATTCGGCGAAGCAAAACTTTCTCCTTCTATTTCTGTCTTCACAACTTTCATGCCTGACCATATGAATTATTATAAAAATGATATGGATAAGTATTTTGGAGATAAATCAAATATTTTTAAATATCAAAAGAAAGATGATACATTAATAATCTTGTCAGATATGAAGAAATGGATAAAGAAAGAAGATGTAAAAGGCAAGTTAATTGTTACTGATAAAAAAGAAGTTGATGTTTGGAAGTTTAATGTGAAAGGGGATCACCATAGAAACAACTTATCCTGTGCAGTAAAAGTTGCAGAAGTATTAGGAATTCCAGAAGCTAAAATTAAAAAAGTTGTTGCTAATTTTAAAGGATTAGAGGGACGCTTAGAATTTTTGAAGAGTTATAGGGGTATAAAAATCTATAATGACAATAATGCTACGACTCCAGAAGCTACAATCGCTGGTATCGAAGCGCTAAAGACTAATAAGAAAAACATTGTGCTTATTTGCGGTGGAGCTGATAAGGGTCTCAACTTAGAAAATTTTGTAAAAACTGTAAATACTAACTGTAAGAGTGCAGTGATGATTCCGGGAACGGGAACAGAAAGACTAATTAAGAATTATGAAATTAAAATTAAGAATGAAGTTGGAAGAGATTTGAAAGGCATAGTAAAGAGTGCTTTGTCTCAGGCGAAGAAGGGAGATGTAATTCTTTTCTCCCCGGCATTTGCTTCGTTTGGAATGTTTAATAATGAATATGAACGAAATGATTTATTTATGAAGATAATTAAGAAGTTAAAATAATTTATGTATAAAAAAGTAATTATCATCGGTGGAGGAGGATCAGGCAAATCATCTTTAGCAGATAGGATGGGGAAGTATACTGGTTACCCTGTGTACCATTTAGATAATTTACTTTTGGATTCAAATTGGCAACAAAAGCCTAAAAATCAATGGGAAGAAATTAGCCAGGTATTTTTAACGAAAGATGCTGGAATTGTGGATGGAAATTATTCAAGCTCTATACCAAACAGAGTAAAATGGGCCGATGTAATTATTTATATTGATATACCGACCCACGTTCAGCTTTGGCGTATTACACGTAGATATATAAGGAATAAACTTGGACTAGACAAAAGATGTGGTTTTCCAGATGGTTCAAAGGAAAAAATTGGCATGAAATTTATTCTATGGACATATCACTGGAATTCTAACCATAGAGAAAAACTACTCTCAATGTTAGACTTAGAAAAAGATAAAAAAGTTTTAATTATAAAAGAAGCAAGGAGTTTAGACATTAAAAGTTTATTTGAATAAAATTATGAAAAAAGAAATTGAAAAAAAATATACAAAAAAGCAAACTATTAAAATATTGGAAAGATTAGTAAGGTCTCTAAATAATGGAAAACCTTTTAAAATGCAAATAAAAGGTAAGAAAGTTTATCTTCCTAAGGAATCTGAAATTGAAATAGAATATGAAAAGGAGAAAAATGAAGAAAAAATAGAAATAGAAATTAAGTGGTAAAATAAATATATGAAATACAATAAAAATTTAAAAGATACATACAATAGAATCGCCGAAGATTGGCATAAAGATCATCAATCAGATGATTGGTGGTATGAAGGTACTGATAAATTTATTTCTTATTTTAAAAAAGGAGATAGTATTTTAGATGTAGGATGTGGGTGTGGTACAAAAAGTAAATATCTTATTGATAAAGGATTAAATGTGACAGGTATAGATTTTTCAGAAAATTTTATAAATATAGCCAAAAAAGAAGTAATTGGTGGAGAATTTTTAGTTATGGATATAAATGACACAAATAAATTGGAGAAAACTTTTGATGGAATATTTATACAGGCTGTATTATTACATATTCCTAAGAATGAAGTTGAGAGTCTTTTAAAAGAAATTATAAAAAAATTGAAAGTCGGTGGTTATTTATATGTTGCTGTTAAAGAAAAAAAAGAAGGGGGAGTAGATGAAGAAATTAAAAAAGAAAATGATTATGGCTATGAATATGAAAGATTTTTTAGTTATTTTACTTTAGATGAAATTAAAAATTATTTTAAAAACATAGGGTTAAAAGTAATTTTTGAGAATGAAGCACCACCAAGTAGGGCCACAAGAAAAACTAATTGGATACAAGTAATTGGTAAAAAATAAATATATGAAATTAATATTATCATCAGATGGTAGTTTTCTACTGAAATATGGTTATGAGCAAACTGGTATATCTAAAGATCAGATGAGGATTGGATATATTACAACTGCATCAAAAAAAGCTCGAAATAAAGATTTTATGGAAAATTTTAAAATCTCAATAGAGAAAGAAAAATATAATTTTGAAGAAATAGATATTGAAGGTAAAACAGAAATAGAATTAAGAGAATTTTTTAAAGATAAAAATGTAATACACATAGAAGGAGGAAATACTTTTTATTTATTAAAAATAATAAGAGAAACAGGTTTTGCTGTAATTTTAAAAGATTTAATTAATGAAGGGAAAGTTTATATAGGAACTAGTGCTGGTTCATATATTACTTGTCCTAATATAGAAGTATCAGATTGGGATAAAACAGGAAGAGATAGGTTTGGTATAACAGATTTTACTGCTTTAGCTTTGGTGCCTTTTGTTTTAAAAGTTCATTATAAAGATGAACAAGAGATAGAGACCAGAGAAAATAGTAAGTTATTAAAATATCCAATTAGAATATTACGGGATGGACAAGGTATAATCGTGGAAGATGGTAAATATACATTTATGGGTGATGGAGAAGAAGTAATATTAAATTAATAAAATAATTTTATGAAAAAATTAGAAATCGGGGCAATATATAAGCATTACAAGGGGACCAAAGCGAAAGTTATTGGGGAGTGCTTTCACAGTGAGACACAAGAACCGATGGTTATTTATATACATTTAGAAGATGGAGTCTCTTGGGCTCGTCCAAAAGAGATGTTTTTAGAGAATGTTATAATAGACGGTAAGGAAGTAGAAAGATTTGAAAAAGTTGAACAAGAAATATTAATTAAACCAAGTAAATAAATGCAAAAATTTGAAGATTTAATAAATAAAAATAAATATCAGGTTTTTGTATTTTGTTGCCCTGCGTATTTCCCATTTAATTATTTTAGGCATCCTTGGTTTGTATTAAATAAAAAAGGAGAAATATCAAGATGGGAAATACGACATTATATAAATAAAAAAACTCTTGATTATTTATTTTTAAATCAACAGATGCCATTTGAGGGAACTAATATGACTTATTTAATAAATAAAAAATGGAACGCAAGTCTTTTGGGTTCTATAGAAGACGATGTTGCAGTAAAAGCAATAGATTTTATTGAAAATTCTCCCAAAAATTATCCTTATTGTAAAAAGTATTCTTATGTGGGTCCTAATAGTAATACATATGTTCAAATGGTTTTAAACAAATTTCCAAAGTTTAATATTAAATTATCTAACCGGTTTATAGGAAAGGATTTTCATGTATAATAAGAATATATGACAGAACTTGATTTAAAGACAATTAAAAACGTTCATTTTATAGGAATCGGAGGGATTGGAATCTCGGCGGTGGCTAGGATGATGCTTCATGATGGGAAGAAAGTGAGCGGGCAGGATATGCAAGGTGGGGAAATAGTAGAGGAACTTATAAAGCTAGGTATAGATATTAAAATAGGTCAGTCTTATGAGAATATACCAGAAGATACTGATTTGATAGTCTATACTATTGCTATAGATACTTACGATAAAGAACTTGCAGATAAGATAAAAGCTCAAGATATTGTGCCTGTCCGTTCATATCCACAAATGTTGGATATTATAAGTCGTGATAAATATACGATTGCAGTATCAGGAACTCATGGCAAGACGACAACGACAGCAATGATCGCACAGATATTAGGTGAAGATGGGGAAGACCCTTCTGTCATAGTTGGAAGTTTAATTAAAAATAAAGATGGCACTCGTTCTAACTTTATATATGGTAAAAGTAAATATCTAGTGGTAGAAGCATGTGAATACAGAAGATCATTTTTAAATATTAATCCGAAAGTTCTAGTTATTACAAATATAGATGAAGATCATCTTGATTATTACAAAGATATAGAAGATATAAAAAATGCATTCCATGAGATGGCAATGAAAGTACCTACCGATGGATTTGTTGTTTGTAATCCAAATGATAAAAATATTGCTGATGTAACAAAAGATATAAAAGCAAAAGTTATAAATTGGGAAGAATTTTATAATAGTGAATTGAAGTTAAAAATTCCAGGAATTCATAATAAGAAGGATGCAGCGGCGGCTATAGCCGCCGCTGCCACTTTGGAAATTTCCAAAGAAGTAGCAGAGAAATATGTTGTGAATTTCCCAGGTACATGGCGACGATTTGAATTCAAAGGGAAGCTCTCAAATGGAGTTTTTATTTACGATGATTACGCTCACCATCCCGTAGAAATTACTTCTACACTCGAAGGCTTTAGAGAATTGTACTCTAAGGCGGACGGATGGAAATTAACAATAGTCTTTCAACCTCATTTATTTAGTCGTACAAAATTACTTTTAAACGACTTTGCACAAAGTTTCAAAGATGCAGACAAGGTTTTAATTCTACCAATTTATTACGCAAGAGAAGTTGATGATGGGACTATTTCCTCAAATGTCTTAATGAGTGAGATAAATAAATACTCGAACAATGGAGAGGCCTTTTCCTCTTTTGAAGAATTAGAGAAATATCTAGAATTAGGGCTCTCTCATATGGGGGAAAAGGATATAATAGTGACTATGGGCGCTGGGGAAGCCTTTAAGGTTGGGGACTTCCTTTTAAAAAATTAATAATGATATATAATGTATATATGGAAAACAACAACAAATTTTTAATGTTTTTAAATACGAGAATATTTATTGCGATAGGAATTGTAGCGGCAGCATTTATAGGAGCTTACGCTTTTTATCAAATTCGTTCTCTTGATAATACTTTGACAGTTACAGGCAGTACTACAAAACAAGTAACCTCAGACCACGTAAAATGGGTCGGGGCTATAAATCGTGTAGTGAAAGCAAGTACACTCAAGACTGGTTATGCTGATATGGCAAGTGATTTAGTATTTGTGAAAGAATTTTTAAAGAGTAAAAATATTCCAGATAATCAAATAGTTATTTCTCCTATTTTTATGGATCAAAATTATGATGGGCCACAAGGTGGAGAGAGGAGTTATACTCTTCGTCAAACTATAGATATCAATTCTTCTGATGTGGATGCCATTGGAGAAGTAGCCAAGAATGTACAACCACTTATAGAAAAAGGTGTAATTTTCTCAACTCAATCTCTTGAATTCACTTATTCAAAACTTCCAGAGGAACGTGTCTCAATGTTAGCCGATGCAGTCAAGGACGCGCAAGCACGTGCCATGAGCCTAGCTCAATCAAGTGGTAAAGTTGTAGGACAATTGAAAAGTGCAACTTCTGGTGTAGTTCAGGTGATGTCTGCCAATTCAACAGATGTAAGTGACTATGGATCTTATGATACTTCAAAAATAGAGAAGAATATCATGATGACTGTCAAAGCTTCATTTACTCTAAAATAAATTTATTTTATTATGAAAAAATATTTTCTTTTTCTAATAATTACATTTTCTTTTTTATTATCTTGTAGTGTTTACGCTCAAGCTACTATTAATTCCGGTTTTATTCCGGGGCAAATTTGGTATTCTAAAGAATCTTTAATAGAAGGAGAAACTGTAAATATATATACCGCTATTTGGAATGGAGAAAAAGATACAGTATCTGCAAAAGTAGAATTTTATGATAAAAATGTTATTTTGGGTACCAGAGAAATTTCTATTTCATCCGGAGAACTAAAGGATGTTTACATTCCTTGGAAAATTACAGCTGGTGATCATGTCATATCTGCTAAAACTATTTCATCAACAGTCGTTATATCAGGTAAGAAAGAAAAGGTGGTACTCAATCGTACAACAACTGCGAGCGACAAGCAGTTCGTACCAGTTCTTATTAAGAATGCTGAAGGAGAGCAAGTAAAAGAGACAGATGTTTTGAAGAATCAAATAGATAAAGCAAGTAATGATATAGGAAGTATTATTCCGGACAATGTCAGTATTCCTATTACCAGTGGATTAGGTGTAGTAGATAATTTAAGAACTAATATTTTAGCGCAAGTAAATACCGTTATAGATGCGACCAAAAAGGATATAGGTAAAGTCCTAGGTACATCAACAGTGGAGCAAAAAATTCCCAACAAAATAGAAAAGGTGGGTAGTACGCAAGATGCCATAAAGAAACCTATCGCTTATATAAAACTTTTTTTATTTTCAGTACTCTCTTTCATTCTCGGAAGTCGTATAGTTTTTTATTCTCTAATCGCTTTGATTTTATTTTTTATTTTTCGAGGAATTTATCGTAAAATACGAAACAGATAACCCCTCCACCTATATGAAAAGACTAATTTTTGACATATTTCTATTTATCTTTATATTCTTATTACCTTGGTGGGTGGTGTTAATTTTATCAATCATTGGATTATTTATATTTACGAGTTTTTATGAGTTTATTGTTTCTAGTATTGTAATATATGTGCTATATTCTGTTCCCTTAGACACATTTTTAAATAAATCTATTTTTGTTTATGCTGGTATTATAGTTTTTTATTTAATGTCAGAGTATTTACGTCGTCATATAATTCTATATAAAAATGAAATTCCATATAAAACATAAATACATAAAACGTGATATTGCTCCAGATGAGATATTTCTTGATTCCAAGAATTTACCCGAGTTCAATACTCAACAATTCGAAGGTAGGTTAGAGAAGCCAATACCCAAAAAGACAATTTTTTTAGTTGGGCTATCTTTCTTATTTTTTTCTTTTATTTTTATTTACCAACTAAGTAACTTACAAATAATAAAAGGGGCACTATATTTCAAAAAAAGTCAAAATAATACTTTAATGAGGCAACCTATTTTTGCAGATCGTGGTCTTATATATGATAGGAATGATGTTCTACTTACTTGGAATTCTTGGAATAAAGATGATTTGAATAAATTTTCCTCTCCAATTAGATCTTATATAAATGATCCAGGGTTTGGTCTTTTGCTTGGATATGTCAGTTCTCCAGCAAAAGATTCATCGGGGCGTTATTGGCAGGATTCTTTTATTGGTAAAGATGGCATTGAAAAGTCTTATAATTCTAATCTTATAGGTAGTAATGGTGTTCGTATAACAGAAACAGATGTAAAAGGAATTATTCAATCAGAAAATGTTGTCACACCACCAGTAGCAGGGGAGAATTTAAAACTCTCTGTTGATAGTAGAATACAAAAGAAGATGTATGATTCAATTTCGAATATGGCTCAAAGTGTAGGTTTTATGGGAGGAGCAGGAGTTCTTTTAGATATTAAGACAGGGGAGGTATTGGCTATGACTAGTTATCCAGAATACAACAGTAATATTTTATCCCTTGGTAATGATAGTAAAACAATAAATGGATATTTTTCTGATAAAAGAAAGGTCTTTTTGAATCGTTCCGTTTCAGGACTCTATAGTCCAGGATCTATAGTTAAACCATTTTTAGGCTATGCTGCTCTAGTTGAAAATGTTATATCTCCACTCAAAACAATCTTTGCCAATGGAACAATATCAGTTCCTAATCCATATTTTCCAGATAAGAAGACAATATTTAAAGATCACGGAACTTTCGGTAATGTAGATATGAGGAAGGCCATTGCTATTTCATCAGACATTTATTTTTATGAAATTGGAGGAGGGTTTGAAAGTCAAAAAGGACTTGGAATTTTAAATATTGATAAATATTCAAAAATATTTGGTATTGGAGAGGAGACCGGAATTAATGTTAATGGAGAAAAAGCTGGGACGATTCCAACGCCCGAGTGGAAAGCTAAAACTTTTAAAGGTGATCCATGGAGAGTGGGTGATACTTACAATACCTCTATTGGTCAGTATGGTTTTCAAGTAACTCCTATTCAAATGGCACGAGCCGTGGCAGGTATTGCAAATAATGGAGTAATTTATACTCCCCATGTTACATTGGCTGATAAGAATTTTTCAATACCGGAAGTTGTTCTAGTTGATACTACTAAGATGACCGTAATAAAAGAGGGTATGAGAATGGCCGTAACTGAGGGAACTTGTATGGCTTTGAATCTTTCATCTGTGGAAGTAGCAGCCAAGTCTGGTACGGCTCAGGTAGGTCTTGGAAATACAAATACAAATTCTTGGATAATAGGATTCTTCCCTTATGATAATCCCAAATATTCTTTTGCTTTAGTTATGGAACGTGGACCAAAAGCTGCATCAGGAAATGCTACTAGAGTTATGAGTGAAGTTATAGACTATATGAGTGTCTATATATCAGAATATCTTAAATAATATGAGTTAGGGGTTTACTTATTAATCATAAATTGCTACAATCCAGAAACTTATGGAAGAAACAAATTATATAACAGAGGAGAAGAAACATGCATTACAAGAAGAACTTAAGCATTTAAAAACCTTTAAAAGAAAGGAAATTTTGGAATCTTTGGAAGCCGCTAAGGCTTTAGGGGATTTGTCTGAAAACGCTGAATATCATCAAGCTCGTGAAGATCAAGGTAAAACAGAAGATCGTATTAATCAGATTGAATACATGCTTCAGTCTTCAGTCGTAGTGAAAAAGCACCAGAGTTCAAAAGTTGAGATAGGAACAACTGTAGTAGTAAATAAAGAAGGGAATAAGGATCATGTTACTTATAGTATTGTCGGAGCTGAAGAAGCAGATATGACCCATAATAAAATTTCAAATAAATCACCTCTTGGTGAAGCACTCTTTGGCAAGAAGAAAGGAGACGTTGTTTCTATTAAAACTCCCAAGGGACTAGCCAAATACACTCTAATTGATATACAATAGGGATATGGCATCTATTGAAGAATTACGCATTGCGCGATTTACTAAAATTACTAAATTAAAAGAAGCGGGTATGGATCCGTATCCTCCTTCTGTTAAACGCGATTACTCAATTAAATATGTTAAAGCTCTCTTTGAAGATCTTGCCCCCCAATCGGAGGACAAGAATATTTCTATTGCTGGTAGAGTAATAGTTGTGCGAGGTCAGGGGTCTATTTTATTTATAGTATTACAGGATGGAAATGAGAGATTCCAAGCTGTGCTTAAAAAGGATTCCCTAGAAGAAAAATTATTTAATCTATTTGTTGATACTGTTGACAGTGGAGATTTTATTTCTGTAACTGGTTCATTATTTATTACACAAAGAGGGGAACAAAGTATTTTGATAAAAGATTGGCAAATGGCTACAAAGGCTCTACTCCCGTTGCCTGATAAATGGCACGGATTGCAAGACATAGAAGAGATTTATCGAAAGAGATACCTTGATGTACTTATGGATCAAGAGACTTACAATCGTTTCGTGATTCGTTCACAAGTTATAAAGTATATACGTGAATTTCTAGATAATAAAAATTTCTTAGAAGTTGAAACTCCGATTTTGCAGAACGAAGCCGGAGGTGCCATGGCGAAAGTTTTTGAGACGCATCACAATGACTATGATATGCCTATGGTTCTTCGTATTGCTCTCGAGCTTGAGCACAAAATGCTTATGGTAGGTGGATACGAAAGAGTTTATGAAATAGGTAAAACTTTTAGAAATGAAGGATCAGACCCTACACACCTTCAAGAATTTACAATGCTTGAATGGTACGCTGCATATCAAACGCTTGAGACGAATATGGAATGGACTGAGGAGCTTATAAAATCCATTGCCAAAGATTTAATGGGTAAGACAGTTTTTAAAGTTTATGATAATGATGGTAATGGAGTCGATGTAGATGTTGCTGTGGCTTGGGAGAGGATCACTTTTGGTGAATTACTAAAACGTGATGCAGGTATAGACATCGAAACTATAACCGAAGAGGATGCCAGGGCACAAGCTATCAAATGGGGAGTAAAAGAAGACGAAGCTAAAAAATTAGGAAGAGGCAATCTACTTGATAAAATTTATAAAAAATGTTCAAGGAGGAAAATTATCAACCCAACCTTTATTACAGATTTCCCAGGAGACTTAAAACCTCTAGCTCAACAAAATTCAAATGGAACTGCAAGAGTTTGCCAACTAATAATTGCAGGAGCTGAGATTACGAATCAATATGCGGAACTTGTAAATCCTGTGATTCAGAGAGAGTTACTTGTGTCTCAAGGTAAAGCAAAAGAAAATGGAGATGAAGAAGCTATGGGTGTGAATGAAGGATTTATAACTGCTATGGAGCATGGTATGCCACCGATGACAGGATTCGGAATGGGTATTGATCGCTTGGTGGCAATATTTACCGAGCAGAAGAATCTTCGTGATGTGATTTTCTTTCCCATAATGAAACCGAAGGAGAATATACAAGAATCTAAAGAAACAATGGTTGCGGTTGCAGTATTAAATACAGGAATTTCTCTTCTACCTTGGCAAGAATTAAATACAATAGCTCACTTGAATGCAGCTTTTGGAGCCAGAGTTGGTAAGAATTTATTCTCTCAAGATACAATAGAATCAAAAGATAATCATAAAATAAAATTGAATATTAAAAATGCAATAATGATTAAAAAAGTAGACAGCTCAGATAAATTGAAGGTTTTGGCACTTGAAGCAAAAGGAAAAGAACTAGAGGTAGATGAATTTACTCGAGAAATGATTGAAACAACGAATGACAAAAAAGTTGTTTCGATTACTTTGTCTAAAGATTTTAAAGATATTGAGTACCTAGGAGTATTAATTTATGGACCTAAAAATATTGTTGATAATTTAACTTCAGAACTAGAAATGTATTAAATTCTGAAACTAAATACTAGTCCTAAGCGTGGCTTAGGACTAGTATTTTTGCAGTATTGACTTATGTAGTTAAACATGTTATACTTGAAAAAAATCCAAGACATGTGTTTTGGCAAAAAAATTTAAAAACAATGGTTACAAAAAAACAGATTGCGGCATTGAAGTATATGATCTTCGTGTCCAGGAATGATAATGAGCTGTCAAAGAGAATACTAGCGTTTCTCATTGATAAGTCAGAGAAATTGACAAAAGAAGTATGCATAACTCTTGTGGCAGATCGTGAAGGTTATACTGCTAGCGAAATAGAAAATGCTGCACATGCCATAGGTGGAATGAATAGTTCCAGTGGTACGACGCATCTTCATGCACTTCTTTGCCTGATGGGGGGTAAATTTAGTTTTAGTCATCACTATGGTGATGTTGATCCGACACGTATTGGTAATATCTTCAATAATGATGGACAATTTGCTGGATTTGCTGTTTCCCAGGTACGGAGTCCTAATCTTGCTATTGAGGGGATGCCAACTCGTTACACTTTCTGGTTTTCAAAAAAAGACTACTCAAGACAAGCTCTTTACGTTGTCGCAACACGCGACATTCTTGAAAAAATTAACATCAAGAAATCTGGCTTATATACAAGTCTTGATTGCTAAAAATGGAACCTCACACTAACAGAAAGCTTCATGCTTCTGGTGTGAGGTTTTTTGTTTTTTAGAATAGGTATCGTGAGGTCTTGCCTCACGATGTTGGTAGGTATTGATCGCTTGGTGGCAATATTTACCGAGCAGAAAAATCTGCGTGATGTGATTTTCTTTCCCATAATGAAACCGAGAGAATAAACAATAATACAATATAAAATGTGAAAAGGCTGTGTCTTTGGAAAGACGCAGCCTTTTTTTGTTCATGTTCTTTTATTGAGAGAACCCACTATGTAGTATGGCCTCATTTTGCTTGAATAGAGACTCCTATAGAGTTACATTTGTTGCCGAAGTTTTCTTATCAGCAGCTAACTACTATATATTCCCCAATATGGTGGTTGCTTTTTTAGTATCAACCTGCCATTAAAGAACCTAATTGATTTGATATTAGAACAATGTAGTAAATAAGTCAAATTTTAGGGGTAAAAAGTTATGCACAGTTTTGTGGGGGAAGAGTATTGCATTGTGGGATAGAGTGGTTTATAATAGAAGCAGGTGGGATAAAGTGGGTTAAATAAATTTTATGTTAATTGGAGAATATACACACACATTAGATGATAAAAACAGAATGTCATTACCTGTTAAATTCCGAAAGGAGATGGGGAAGAGTATTGTTGTTGCTCCAGGACTTGATAATTGTCTTTCAATTTTTACAACGAAAGAATGGCAAAAAGTTTCTGCCAAATTGTCCGACTCGTCCATGCTTACAACAGATAATAGAAGTTTCTCGAGATTTATGTTTGGTCAGGCTGTAATTGTAGATGTAGATGCAAATGGCCGAATACTAATCCCGGAAAATTTAAAAATAAGATCCAATCTTGCAACCAAGGTGGTTGTTATCGGCGTGCAGAATCGTGCAGAAATCTGGAACGAGAAAGCTTGGAATGATTATAAGAAAGTTGTTGAGACACAGGCTGACGCCCTCGCTGATAAATTAGGGCAGATAGGAGTTCTTTAATATGACACATATACCAGTATTGAAAGATGAATCTATAGATGGTCTCGCAATCAAAAATGCAGACACAATAGTAGATGGAACTTTAGGTGGTGGGGGGCATACCTTTGAAATGATCAAACGTTACGGTAATAGTATAAAAATCATTGGTCTTGACCTTGATATAGATGCAAAAAGCAGAACTGAAATTCTAATAGGTGATACTCCTTCCGATTTTGTTTTTGCAAATAGTGGATTCCAAGACATCGATAAAGTTCTAAGTGATTTGAAAATCGAGAACGTAGATGGAATATTGCTCGACTTGGGTATAAGTTCTTTTCAACTAGAAGTCGCAGGAAGGGGATTCTCATTCTTGAAAGATGAACCACTTTTGATGACTATGAAGAAAGAACCAACAGAAGAAGATCTAACAGCCAAGGAAATAGTGAATACTTGGGATGAGGAGAATATAGCAGACATCATTTATGGTTTTGGCGAAGAAAAATATTCACGAAAGATAGCTAAGAAGATAATTGAGAGTAGAAAAGAAAAAGAGATTGAGACAACATTTGATTTGGTGAAGATTATACAGGATGCAGTCGGAGGGTATTATAAGGGGTTAAGAATCCATCCAGCCACTCGCACCTTCCAAGCATTACGCATAGCTACAAATAGTGAACTTTCAAATTTAGAGGAAGTTTTAGATAAAGGATTTAATTGTTTGAAGAAAGGAGGGCATATGTCAGTTATTAGCTTTCATAGCTTAGAAGATAGGATTGTGAAAAGAGCCTTTGTAGGATTAAAAGAAAAAGGCTTAGCGAAAATTATAAACAAAAAGCCAATAATACCAACAGAAGAAGAGCTAAGATCAAACCCTCGTTCACGCAGTGCAAAATTAAGATTATTAGAAAAAATATAATATAAAACAAAATATGAGCAAAACAAAAGCAATAGCAAATGATATAGTAGTAAACACAAACACACAGAGAGTTTTATTTAATATACTTTTGGGCTCTCTTTTGTCATTTTTTATTGTTTATATATATATTATCGGATCTATTACTTTTAATGTTATTGCTCGTAAATCGCTTGAAAATACTGAAAGAATCTTAGGTAGTAACATAAGTAATTTAGAATTAACTTATTTAAGTAACATAAATGAAGTGAACAAAACACGAGCAGAATCATTAGGCTTCGTAGATACAAAATCAAACATTTTTGCTACTAGATCTATTACTCATGTTGCTATACGCTAATGAATCTCTCATCGTTCCACTCTCGAATAATAATAGTATCAATTTGTATTTTCTGTTTCGCTAGTATATTAATAGGGAAACTTTTTTATGTTCAGATAGTACATAAGAATTTATATATAGACAAAGCTGATAGGCAGTACTCTACTCCTACCAGTAATATTTTTGATCGTGGATCAATCTTTTTTACTAAGAAGGATGGCTCATTAGTTGCCGGAGCAACTGTCTCATCTGGATTCAAAATTGCAATTAATGCAAAGAATATAGTTGATGCGGAAATGACTTATCAAGCTCTTGACCCATATACGGAGATGGATCATGACACTTTTATATTAAAAGCCAATAAAAAAACTGATCCATATGAAGAAGTTGCTTTTCACCTAACAAAGGAACAAGTAACAGAAATAGATAATTTAAAACTTCCCGGAGTTTCTATATATAAAGATAATTGGAGATTTTATCCAGGCGAGACTCTGGCTTCGCATACACTCGGATTTCTAGCTTATAAAGGGGATGATAAAGTGGGGCAGTATGGTCTTGAACGTTCTTATAATGATATTCTATCAAAACCTCAAAATGATACTTATGTGAATTTCTTTGCGGAAGTATTTTCAAATATTAAAAATTCAGTTTTAAATGTAAAAAAACAAGGTGACATAGTGACGACAATAGAACCCGCTGTACAAGATACATTAGAATCTGAACTTAGAGATGCATTTTCAAAATGGACTCCAGATATTGCTGGTGGAATAATTATGAATCCACAAACAGGGGAGATATATGCGATAGCCGGAATGCCTGATTTTGATTTAAATAAATTTGGGGAAGTCAAAGATCCGAGTGTATATAGAAATATAATGGTTGAAGATGTTTTAGAATTTGGCTCAGTTATCAAACCTCTTGTAATGTCAGCAGCATTGGACGCAGGGGCTGTTACACCAGAGACAACATATCTTGATAAGGGCGTCGTAACAGTCGATAAAAAAGGTATTTATAATTTTGATAAAAAAGGACGAGGAACTGTTTCCATGCAGTCGGTATTAGATCAATCATTAAATACAGGAATGGTTTTCACTGAAAATAAATTAGGTCACGATAAATTTCGCACATATATGAAGTCTTATGGGATAGGAGAGAAGACTGGAATAGATCTACCAAACGAGACAAGTGGATTAATTAAGAACTTAGATAGTCCAAGAAACATAGAATATGCCAATGCTTCATTTGGACAAGGTATAGCCCTTACTCCTATTGAAGCAGTGCGTGCCTTCTCAATAATAGCTAATGGTGGTAATATGATAACGCCACACTTAGTTAAACAGATTAGGTACGACGATGGAACTTATGAAAATAAGGATTATGGAGTGACATCTTCTTCTGTAATAAAAAAGGAGACGTCGGTAACTATTTCTAGAATGTTGGCTCATGTTTTTGAGGCATATGACAGTGGAGCACATAAATTTGAACATTATACCGTAGCGGCAAAAACAGGAACTGCTCAAGTGGCCATGGATAATGGTAAGGGATACTATCCTGATCGCCATACACACTCATTCTTTGGATACTTTCCAGCTTATGATCCGCAGTTTCTAGTCTTTCTCTTTTTAAAGAATCCTAAAGGAGTAGAGTATGCATCGCAGAGTTTGATCCCACCATTCATGAACATAACAAAGTTTTTATTAAATTATTATAACGTACCACCAGATCGCTAAGATGAAAAATTTATTCAAAAAAATAATAGTCAGTATTCTCACTTGGCAAGCTAGAATTGTTCTTAAAAAATACAAACCGAAGATCATTGCTATTACAGGCTCAGTAGGGAAGACTTCTACAAAAGATGCTATTTTTACAGTGCTTTCTAAATTCAAAACAGTTAGAAAAAGTGAGAAGAGTTTTAATAGCGAGATAGGTTTACCTCTCACTATTTTGGGGATACCAAATGGTTGGAGCAATCCTGTTATATGGATTGAGAATATAGTGCGTGGTTTCTCTTTGATTTTATGGAAAAAGTCTTATCCAGAATATTTGATTTTAGAAGTTGGTGTTGGTAAACCAGGAGATATAAAGAAAAATGTTGCTCCTTGGCTTGCACCTGATATCGTCGTCATTACTCGCTTCCCTGATAAACCTGTACATGTAGAGTTCTTTGATAGTGTAGATAAAATTGTTGAGGAGAAAAGTGCCTTAGCTTTTGCCTTGAAAAAAGATGGTTTATTGATTCTAAATCATGATGACGAGAAAGTTTATGCTATTCATACCAAGGCGAATCGTCGCACTGTGTCTTATGGTACGAACAGCAATGCGACTTATAAAGCAACTTACACTTCCTATATAAATACCACAGATACAAATGGAGATGAGATTACTCGTGGTATAAGCTTCAAACTTGAGCATAATGGACATACTTTCCCAATAATACTACCGAATATAATAGGAATGCATTATATTGATTCAGTTTTGGCAGCGCTTGCTTGTTCTATGGAGCTTGGTTGTGATTTACTTTTGTCTATTGGTTATATAAGTGAATATAATACTCCTCCTGGTAGATTATCTTTAATCGAAGGAGTAAATAATTCTACTATTATAGATGATACTTATAATTCCTCGCCGGTCGCTGCTATTGCCGCTCTCAATGTTTTGAAAGAAATGAAAAGTAAGAGGAAAATTGCCGTACTAGGGGATATGCTTGAATTAGGAAAATTTACAGAAGAAGAACACCATATACTTGGTGAGAAAGTATCTCATGTCGCCGACATGTTGATTTTAGTTGGGCCAAGAGCAAAATTTATTGCGGATGGTGCACTTGAGAGTGGATTTAATATTAAAAATTTATATAGTTTTGATTCATCTAAAACAGCTGCTAAATTCTTGAGTGGAGTGGTAGAGAAAGGGGATTTGGTCTTGGTGAAAGGTTCCCAAGGAGTACGATTAGAACGAGCTGTAGAGGCCATAATGGCCCACCCAGAGCTTAAGAATAAACTCTTATGTAGACAAGAGCGTGAATGGCAAAATAGATAGTTTGCACAGGTTGGAGCTGTGAAAGTTGACTTTAGTTTTTTAATATGCAAATATGAGAATATGTCACTTATTAGTAAAAATCAAAATTTAAATAAGAGCTTCTGGGGAAGTTTCTATTTCTATACTTTCAATTTGAAGGTTGATTTTTGTTAATAAAATTCTCGAACTAATTTTTTATTAAAAACCAGCTTTCAAACGAAAGCTGGTTTTTAATTTAGTTCTTTCAAATATAAATATAAATAAATTTTTAATTTTTTTAATCAATTAATTATGGAAACAAAAAGAATTAATGGCTATCTTTATATGGTAGCAGTAGACCCTTCAACAAGATTAGAGTCAGGAATACAAGAAGAACAACTAAGTGCTGAAGAGTATTTAGCTTCTAAGGGAATTCCAGATAATGAAATTAGAAAAATAATAATAGAATCAGAATAGGTTTCTATTAAAGCATTGCCTTAATTGGCGTAAATTATTAAAGCACTCTCGGGGAACTGAGATGCTTTTTTATTTTGTGACCCTACAGAGAATCGAACTCTGATTTTATCCTTGAGAAGGATACGTCCTAACCGTTAGACGATAAGGCCAATAACAATACTCTTATAAAGTACCAGAAAAATGGCTTTTTTACAAGAAAATTCATTGCTAATTTAATGGGATTATTATAGAATAATATTGAAGAATAAGGATAATATGTCCTATTGACAAATGCCCAAAATAGTGATATACTATACACAAATTCGTTGAGTTAGTTTTTGGTTTGTTTGAGTAGATTAATATTAGTCTTTTCAAACAAACTGAAAACTAATCATTCATTTAAAATTCAATTTTATGAAAACAAACATTTTTTTTCTTTTAGGAAGTGTAGGTATCATTGCTCAAGTTTTACGGGTCATAATGGATCCTATCAGAGCTCATGAGTGGAGCAGGTTCGGATTACTCTTACTCGTGATCGTTCTATGTTCTATGTTGGCTTGGTACCTAATCAAACAAATTTGGTCAGAAATGAAAAAAATCAGCATAACGAAATCTTTGCTGGAAAATTACAAAAAAGACAAAGTTGTTTGGAAATTCATTTTTTTCGCCCTAGTGTTGCTATCAACAGCAGAAAGTACAATTGAAGCGCTTATTAATTTAAACACTTCTACGCAAGCATTCGTTTTATATGCTTTGGATGCAAATTGTATTTTTTTGGTCATATGCTATTGGCCAAGCGTTAGAAAAAGAATTGAAGAAATACCTGATACAAAATAATTGTTAAAGGTAAAGAATTAGAAAAGATCCCGCATATTTGTAATATAATATGTGGGATTTTTTTGTGCTTTTTATGCTATAATATACACCTATGATAGATAGCGATATAGGCACTTTATATATAGTAGCGACGCCAATAGGGAATTTGGAGGATATTACTTTGCGAGCCTTACGTATCCTTAAAGAAGTGGATTATATTTTATGTGAAGATACTCGGACGACCCAAGTCTTACTCAATAAGTACGAGATCAAGACAAAGACGATGAGTTATCACGCTCACAGTACTGATAATAAAGAATCGGTGATAATTAATTTATTAAAAAATGGCAAGAATTTAGCTCTAGTTTCCGACGCAGGGACGCCTTGCATTTCTGATCCAGGAGTCATGCTTGTCGCCAATATAAGAAAGGAGTTTGGTGATCAAGCCTTAGTCTCTCCAATTCCAGGAGCTAGTGCTCTAGTCTCTGCACTTTCTGCGAGTGGTGTATCTTCTGCAGAATTTGTATTTCTTGGATTCTTACCTCACAAAAAAGGAAGGGAGACATTATTTAAAGAGATTGGTAATAGCAAAAGAGTAATAGTTTTCTATGAATCAACTCACAGAATTTTAAAAACACTTGCATCCCTTATCAAATATGCTCCAAAGTTCAAAATAGTAATAGGTAGGGAACTTACAAAGCAATTCGAACAATTTGTTGAAGGTACACCCGCCGAAGTTTTGGAGTATTTTACTAAGAATACAGACAAACAAAGAGGTGAATTTGTGGTTATTGTGGAGCCTAAGTAAATAATATATAATGTGAATATGACAAAAGAACGCAAACTATTTTTAATCGGTATATGGGTAGCCATCTTGCCATTCCTTGGTTTTTTTGAAAGTTGGAGAAAAATATTATTTGTATTGACTGGTATCGGTATTATTTACTTAGCCTATTTATTTTACAACGAAGCCAAGGCGCGTAACAGTAAAGATGAAAATGTAATTAAATCATTTATAGATAATATAGGTAGCGGAGAATAATGCGACACAAAAAATCCATCAACTTGTTCATTTTTATAATACTCGCATTACTTATTGCGGGTTCATTTATTTATTTTGTATTACCTAAATTACAAAACCAAATAGAATATAATAGTGAAGAAATTTCACAGAAGATTTTAGATAGTGGGGAAGTTGCTAAAACAGAAAAAATTGTTGTACCAGTAGTTGTTCCAGTTATTAGCCCTATAGTGGTTACTCACATAAGTACTCCTAAAACAGTTAAGGCAGTTTATATTTCAGCATGGGTGGCTGGATCACCAAAATTTCGCGATACAATTATTAAAATGATAGATGATACGGAGTTGAATGCTATTGTTATTGATGTGAAGGATTCTACTGGCAGGGTTAGTTTTGATATGCCAGTTCCAGACGTGCAAAAAGAGGGTAGTATAGAAAAACGTATTTCAAACATACGCGAATTAACAGATATGCTTCACAAAAAGAATATTTATATAATAGGGCGTGTGTCTGTTTTCCAAGATCCTTACATGACGAAAAAGCATCCCGAATGGTCTGTTACAAAGAAAAGCGATGGGACTGTTTGGAAGGATCGCAAAGGTTTATCATTTCTTGATCCAGCTAAAAAGGAAGTTCATGATTATATAATTTCTGTAGCCAAAGGTGCATATGAAGAAGGTTTTGACGAACTTAATTTTGATTATATTCGTTATCCTTCCGATGGCAATATGAAAGACATCAATTATCATTTAGCAACTGGAGAAACGAGGTCAGATAATATAGAAAAGTTTTTCAAATATTTATCAACTGAGATGAAGAAAGAAAAAAATATTCCTCTCTCGGCTGATCTATTTGGATTAACTACTGAAGCTACGGACGATATGGGTATCGGTCAAGTATGGGAGAAGGCGTTTCCTTATTTTGATTTTCTTTGTCCTATGGTTTATCCTTCTCATTATCCACCAGGTCATGCTGGCTACAAGAATCCATCGATGTATCCGTATGAAGTCATCAATCAAGCACTTTTGGGTGCAATAAAGAAGACGGATAAAATACAAGGTGACAAGAATAAAGTGAGAGCGTGGCTTCAAGACTTTGATATGGGGACTACTTATACCAAAGAACTTATTCAAAAAGAAATGAAAGCTGTATATGATAATGGCCTCACATCTTGGATGCTTTGGGACCCAGCGAACAAATATACTCCATCTGCATTAGAGCTTGAATTAAAACAATAATTTTGTCATAATAAATATATGAAAATAAAAGTAAATTACAGAAAAATTAGTTATATTGTTGTATCAATTTTGCTTTTGGGTGTAGTCTTTGGAATCGGCTTATATTTTGGATATTCTCGTCGTCCAGATATTGATAAGGTTACTTCTATAATAAATAAAACTCCAACCTTTGAAACGACAGCTGACTTTGCACCTTTCTGGAAAGCATGGAATACATTGAAAGAAAAGTCTATATACTCTGACAAAATTACAGACCAAGAGCGTGTCTGGGGAGCTATAAAGGGCCTAGCAGGAGCCACAGGCGACCCATATACTACTTTCTTTAATCCAGAGGATAACAAGCTGTTTAAAGATGAAATAAAGGGGTCTTTTAGTGGAATAGGTGCTGAAATAGGCATGAAGGACAATGTTCTGACTGTTATTGCGCCTTTGAAAGGTACACCAGCTTTCACTGCTGGTATCAAGAAAGGAGACAAAATTATAAAAATAGATAATGTTTCTACAAATGATATGTCCGTAGACATGGCCATCAATAAAATTCGTGGAGAGCGTGGTACTACTGTGACTCTTAATATTTTTAGAACTGGAGAGAATCAAACTCGCGATATAAAAATAGTCCGAGATACGATAGCGATTCCGACAGTAGATACAGAGGCTAGGCCCGATGGAATCTTCGTCATCAAGTTTTATAGCTTCTCAGAAAATTCTGACAATTTATTTGCGGGCGCTCTCGATGAATTTTCTAAATCAGGAAGTCATAAACTCCTTCTCGACTTGAGAGGTAATCCAGGTGGATATCTAGACGCCGCTGTTAATATTGGCTCTTGGTTTATCGACGAAGGGAAGGTAATTGTTAGTGAAGATTTTGGTTCTAGTAAGAAAGCTCAAGTATATCGTAGTCACGGCCCTAAATTATTTACTGATAAGTTGCAATTTGTTGTGCTTGTGGATGGAGGCTCTGCGTCTGCTTCTGAGATTCTAGCTGGAGCCTTAAAAGAGCAAGGTGTAGCAACGCTTGTCGGAGAGAAAACTTTCGGTAAGGGTTCAGTTCAGGAGCTGGTAGATATAACAAAAGATACTTCTCTCAAGGTAACTGTTGCCAAGTGGCTCACTCCAAACGGTGTTTCTATTTCTCAAGTAGGTATTGATCCTGATGTGAAAGTTCCTTATACCTTAAAAGACTTTCAAGCTCTTCGTGATCCACAAATGGATAAAGCTGTCGAAATATTAAAAGCTAAGCAATAAAATTATATGAAAATTATTTTAACAACAGATGTGCCAAAGATGGGTAATAAATATGATGTAAAAGATTTTAAGAATGGATATGCGAACCTTCTCATATCTAAAGGTTTAGCTATCCTTGCGACTCCGGCTGCACTTTCTAATTTAGAAAACATGAAAAAGGAAGGAGAGAAAAAGAAAGAGGAAGGAATGAAAGCTTTCGATTCGCTTGTCTCATCTATAAATAACACAAAGTTGAACATAAAAGTTAAAGCTAATGAGAAGGGTCATTTATTCAAAGCTGTCGGTCCTCGCGATATAGTGGAGGCTGTGAAAAAAGTAACGGGTGTAGACATAGATGAAAGATCAATAGTTATGGAACATATAAAAGAAATAGGTACTCATAAAATAGAAATCAAAAAGGGAAGTAAGAAGGGAATATGCGAGGTGATAATAGAGAAAGAATAAAAGTAAAAATCTCTGACACATGTGTCAGAGATTTTTACTTTTAGATTACGTGAACTATTTTTTTAACGGATGATGTTCGGTTGAAGTTTACTTTTCTTTTTGTACCGTATTTGATTGTTCCAGGTTTTAAAGCAAATAATGTGTGATCTTTACCTAGTCCAACATTATTACCAGGGAGAATTTTAGTACCTCTTTGGCGAATAATGATTGATCCTGCTTTCGCAATTTCACCAGCGTAAAGTTTCGTACCTAAGTACTTTGGATTTGAATCTGTTAAGTTTTTAGCCGATCCACCGGCTTTTCGATGTGCCATATGATAAGTTTATAGTTCTAAGTTTATAGTTCTAAAGATAGGATAATGGCCTAAAATTACTATATAATCTAGCAAACTACGGAAAAATGATTTATAATTAAACTCATATGAGTATAAATGATTTTATGAATAAAATCAAGGGTAAAATAGGTATTGACAGTATGACTCTAGTGTGTTTTTGTATAATAGTCTTGGTTTCATTGGGTTCTTTTGGTTTAGGGCGCCTTTCTGTAGCTAAAATAGACAATGTTGACCAATTAAACGTAAAAGAGGAGGGGATAAATATTTCAAAAAATGAAGGGGATACGGTACCGGATAATTCCATTACTTCGAAGGAGAAGCTGTATGTAGCTTCAAAAAATGGTAAACTATATTATAGTTTAGGTTGTGCTGGAGCTAAGAGGATATCTCCAAAGAATGAAGTATGGTTTGCTTCATCTATCGATGCAGAGAAGTCTGGGTACACTTTATCAACATCTTGTAAATAATAAAAATGAAAACTATAAATCAAATCATAACAGTAATAATTTTTCTAGCATTGATATTCTTCTTTAGGAATGATCTTACATCTTTATACTCGAAAGCTGTTTCTTATATACAAAATGGTATCACTCAATATACATCCATTTATAAAAGTGATTATAAAGATAAAGTAGATCAAGCGATAGTGTCTTTGGGTAATGACTTAAATTTAAATAATAATACGAAACAAATAAACAAAGTAGAGACGCCAGGACCTCTAGTAGTACCAAAGGATTATCTAACAACAAATACAAAGAGTATTAATCTATCTATTAAGGGCGTAATAAATATAACCAATATTTATAGAGCCTCAAATGGTAGTTTGCCTCCATTAACAGAAAATCCTAAATTAAATTTTTCTGCTGAGAAAAAATTACAAGATATGTTTCAGAAAGGATACTTTGAGCACATCTCACCAGATGGAGTTGGCGTAGGAGATCTGGGTACTTTAGTATCTTATGAATATATTATTATCGGAGAGAATTTAGCCCTAGGAAATTTTAAAAATGATCAAGCTTTAGTAGATGCATGGATGGCAAGTCCTGGGCACAAGGCAAATATTTTAAATAAAAGATATACCGAGATAGGAGTTGCTGTTGGTAAGGGTCTCTATAATGGAGAAAATGTTTGGATGGCTGTGCAGCATTTTGCACTACCAAAGAGTGCTTGTCCTTCTATAAATGAGGTCCTACGGGGCATAATAACCATCGATCAAGATAAGATAAAGACCATGGAAGGTGATTTAGCCTCAAAAAAGGCCAATATCGACACAGGGGCCGTTTATGAGGGGCAAACGACAAATGGCCAGATAGATAGCTATAATTCTTTAGTAAGTGATTACAATAAAATAATTGTAGATATAAAAGAAAAAATAAATACTTACAATGCGCAAGTTCGTGATTTCAATAACTGTATAGAAGGGGTGAACTAGGGTTTGGGGGCATCTTTTACGACGTTTAAATACCCTTATGGGTAGTTTAATGTCGCAAAAGATATATTGTGCGACACTCACATATATAACTCCCCTAACAATATATAGATATAATTATGTATTAGACAAACGTTAGTGCTACCCCTTTGTGATTTATCCTGCCCGTTCTGCCGATTCTGTGGATGTAAGTATCATAAGTTTGTGGAATTTCGTAATTTATTACGTGAGTTACTTCAGGAATATCGAGTCCTCTAGCAGCTACGTCTGTAGCTACCATTATGTTGATCTCATTTTTCCTGAATTTGAGGAGGGTACGCTGACGGTCATTGTGCCTCTTATCGCCATGAATTGAGCCTGCTTTATATCCCCTTTTTATTAATTCAACAGAAAGTTTTTCTACTGAATGTTTCATCTCAGAAAAAATTAAAACTTTTTTAAATTCATCTTCTTTATCCAAAAGATTGCAAAGTGCATCTATTTTATCTACACCACGTTCAAGTCTTATTACGTCTTGCTCGACGTTCTTAGAAGTCTCTCTGGTCTTGACCATGACTTTCACTGGATCGTTTGCAAATCTTTCAATAAGCTTCTCTATTGGCTTAGGTAATGTTGCTGAGAAGAAGAATCCTTGTCTATCCTTTGGAGTTTTCTCAAGGAGGAATGTTATATCATCTATGAATCCCATATCGAGCATTCTGTCAGCTTCATCGAGAACTACAGAGCGAGTACCTGATAAGTTGATCTCTCCACGCTTCACTAGGTCGAGTAATCTGCCGGGAGTTCCTATGACTACATTGCATTCTCTCTTCAAGCTTCTTATTTGTGCTCCGATAGGTGCCCCACCGACACATACAACTCCATAGATTTTCATTCCACGAACGAGTTCGTTGAATTCTGTTTCTATTTGGATTGCTAATTCACGTGTTGGAGCGATGATTATTGCAGTCTCATCTTTGTTTCCAATTATTTTATTTACTATAGGAATAAGAAAGGCTGCTGTTTTACCAGTACCTGTATCGGCAATACCCAAAATATCTCTTCCTTCAAGTGAATGAGTGATTGATTTGTCTTGAATAGGACTTGGATAAACGTAATTCTTATTTGCAATAGCAAGTTTTAGTTTAGGATCTATTTTAAAATCATTAAAGGTGTGAGTTGGTATGTAGATCTCTTCTTTTTCTATGACAGTAGATTTATTTATAAAACGAGTGACGTCTATCCTCTCATAAGAAGATTTTCTTTTGTTTCTACCACCACCACTTCTACTTCCACCACCTCTATTCCCACCAAATGAAGGTCTTGCATTTCTACTTCCAAAAGAAGATCCACCTCTCGAAGGACCATTTGATCTAGAACTACCAGTGGACTTGTTGCCACCAGAATAATTAGAGGACCTGCTAGGGCCTCTTTGTTTTGTATTGTTATACATATTTTATTTCTTTGCGTGTTTCAAAATTAAAATTGAAACACTCATACACACAAAGGAGTCTCTCAATATGTTTAATATATTAGCATCTATCCTATTTTTTGTCAATATCACTAAAAAGCCTTATTTATAAAGTTAAAATAACAAAAAAGAACTATGCTAATAAATTAGAATAGTTCTTTTTATGCGTCGAATGATTATAGAGTACCTAAGTCTGTATCAATTGCTTTTAGATCAGCATCAATACCTGAATCAACTTCTATGTTATTTACATCTTCATTGATAGTAGCAGCGGTCTCTCCACTAAGAGTTGTAGGAGTTTCTGTGTTTATATCCCCTACTTTATCTTTTTGAGAATTTTTCCAAACTAAAGTGAATACAATTATTACTATAATAATTAATGCACCGTATAATAAATTTTTATTCATAAATATTTTATATTAGCTCGCTAAAGCTTTAGCGTAAGCGGCTATTAATTATTAATTAGTAGGAGTTACAGGAGTCACAGCTGTAGTTTCAGTGTCTTCTTCATCATCATCAATCTTTGGAGTTTGAGCAAGAGTTGTAGCAGCTGACTTTACGTTCTCGTGTACAACTTTGACTTGATCACGTAGAGCTTTAATATCAGTATTTAAACTTTCTTTGATTCCACTCATTGCAGCCTTCAATTCTGCTTCTGTTGTGATGTTTGCTGTATATACCTTTCCAGATTGAGCAAGTATTAGAGCCTTCACTTCTGTGATGGATGATTTAGCTTTCTCTATTAGAGTACGAGTAGAGGCTACATCTATGCCTCTTGTGTCAGCATCATTTGCACGAGCCTCAATTCGGAGCAAGCTTTCTTCTATTTTATCTGTTATTTCATTTAGATTATTTACTGCTTTTGTATTAAGTTCTGCAATTTTTGCAACGATTTTCTCTACAGTTACTTGTTTCTTCTCATCTTTAATCTTAGCAATGTCAGCCTTGAACTTTTCTTTATTTGCTTCCATTTTTGCTTTTTGTTCTTCCTTATTTAATTCCATTTCTTTCTTGAATTCTTCTTTCTTTAATTCAAATTCATTCTTTTTTGCTTCTCTATCTGCCTCATTTAGTTTCTTCAACTCTTCTCTTTTGGCTTCGAATTCATCCTTCTTGGCTTCCCTATCAGCCTCGCTTAAATTTTTGAATTCTTCTCTATTTTTTTCAAACTCATCCTTTTTTATTTCTCTTTCCTCTTCTATTTTATTTCTAAATTCTTCTCTATTTTGTTTTAATTCTTCTTTTTTTACATCTTTATCTTCTTTTATTTTATCCTTTACTTCAACTCTTTTTTCTTTTAGATCTTCTCTGTTCTCTTTTATTTGATTACGGATTGCACCAAGTGGTGGTTGTTTAAGATCTGCTCCGGCTGGTACTGGTGCATTTATGGGTTGTATTTGTGGTTTATCTTCTATTTCATTTTCTTCTGCATAAGCTACAGGAGAAACAAGTAAGATTCCTACAAAAATTAATGATGCATATTTGATGTATTTTTTCATAATTTTTTATGTTTAATTAACTTTATTAATAACTAATAATGTTTACATTATAACTCTTCTACAAAGTTACGCTAATTTTTCTTATTTTATAACACTATTTATGGGGTTTCCAGTCTCTAATACAGAGATTATGTTTTTGGCAGCTATCTCAGACATAAGGTCGCGAGCAGATTGTCTTGCAGAAGCAATATGTGGAGTTATGATAACATCAGGCAATTTGATAAGACCTTTTGTTAATTTAGGCTCAAACTCAAAGACGTCTAGTGCAGCCCCTCGGATAATATCATTTTCTAATGCATAGACTAAAGCTTTCTCGTCTACAACAGGACCACGGGAAGTATTTATTAAGAATGCAGTTTTCTTCATTGTTTTAAGTGACTCTGTATTTATCAAATGTCTTGTAGAAGGAAGTAGTGGAACGTGGAGAGATACGATATCTGCTTCTCGCAATACTTCTTCAGTCGTCATTCTAGTTGTATTTTCAATTTTATCTAATTCAACACTAGGAGATACATCACTATATATAATACTTGAGCCGAAACCATAATGAAGAATTTTTGCTACTTCTGTTCCTATCTGGCCAGCACCTATTAGGCCTATCTTCTTACCTTTCATATCTGTCCCTATAAATATATCAGGGTCCCAGCCTTTGTATTTTCCTTCACGCATGAATTCATCAGCTTCTACTAAGCGAGTAGTGAGTGCAAGCATAAGAGCAACAGTATGTTCCGCGACAGCAGTAGAAGAAGTGCCTGGAGTGTTTGTAATGAAAACATTACAAGCTTTTGCATCTTCTATATTTACATTATCATAGCCAACAGAGAAGTTCGCAAAGATTTTTGCTGTAGGGCAAGCATTGAATACTTCTTTATCTATAATATCAGTCAGAAAAGCAATAACTCCATCATAGGGTTTCTTTTTCAATTCTTTAATAATGTCTTTTTTTGTTGGAGCACCTTTTGATGTTCCTATATCAAATAGAATCCCCTTTTCTCTTAGTAATTTTAATCCTGATTCTGGTATCTTTCTTGTGATGTAAATTTGTTTGCTCATAATATAATTTGCGTAGCGTGTTATTTAAATAACAATATCTTTCTTACTCAAATGCTTCTCTGCTGCTAATGCGATATTCTCCATCATTGTTACAGTTTCTATTGGATATTTACCCATTGCTGATTCTTCTGAGAGCATCACTGCGTCTGCTCCATCGATTATTGCATATGCGACGTCGGAGACTTCAGCACGAGTAGGGACAGGGCTGTTCACCATTCCTAGCATCATTTGAGTTGCGACTATTACCATTTTACCTTTCTTGTTACATGCGTCTATTATTTTATGTTGGATAAAAGGTATTTCTTCGAGTGGGTATTCATTACCAAGGTCGCCACGAGCTACCATAATTCCATCAGTTGCTTCAAGTATCTCATCTAGGTTATCTACTGCCATCTTACGTTCGATTTTTGCAATAATTTTTTGTTTACCACCTTTTGCATTTATTAAACTTCGAAGCTCTATTATATCTTTTGCGCTTCCGACGAATGAGAGTGCTATATAGTCTACATTTTGTTCAATTCCAAATATTAAATCATTCTTATCTTTCTCTGTGATAACTTCTGTCTCAGTATCTCCTCCAAAGTGGTGCCCCGATTCTTCTTGAACTCTAGGTCCTGATAAGTCCTGCATTATTTCTATTGACTTTCCGCACTCTAAAGCTGCTTCTCTGATATGTGCAATGATAATTCCGTGGCCTTCATGTGTATCCCAAGAGAAATTCAATCGGGCTATATTAAGATTGTGTTTAATGAGCTCTATGAGCATCTCCTTACTCTGACTCGAAGGCCCCATTGTGGCTATAATTTTTGTTTTTGATTCCATAATAATTGTATTATAACAATAAATGAGGAGCATAAGCAAATAAAGTAATCTTTAATTTGTTTAATGTCCGAATGCCATTGTTATATCGTAATCGATATAACCTATATTATATAAAAAGTTTAGCGAGGCGGATGTCTTCGAAGGAGAGGCTAGAGCCTTCTTTCTCGAGAATTAGTTTGATTGGATTTAATTTTCCTATTTCCTCCCCTTTCAACTTCTTATTTACTTTTTTTACTAGATCAATATTTTTCTGTGATGGACGGATGTGTGTGATGATCGTCTCTGGATATTCTTTCATTATTTGTTCTATGTGGTGAGTGATTGTGCCGATTGTTAAGCTTCTCTCCTTAGCTATTTCTTTAATATTATTTCCCTTGTCTAATAATTCTTTTGTAATTAAAATAGTTGGGATTTTCGTATCAATGATTCTTCTCTTAAGCAAGGACCGTCCTTGCTTACGTGATTCTTGAGAGTGGTTTATATTTATGGTGCCCCCCATTCTATTTATGAATTCAACTTCAAGTAATTCTTGCTCGCCATTTTTAAGTTTCTTAAACATTAATTCGTTCTGGAAACTCTCATTTTTTAATTCTTGATCAAGCTCGAGAATCTTCGGATTTACTAGCAGAGATTCCTTGGTAAAACCTATTAAACATATGCCTGAAAGTGTCCTTACGCGGGAGAGGGCTACGTACCCCATTCCGTAGGTAAAAGTGCTTCTAAGGTCAATCAGAGCGTTATCTAGGGACATTCCTTGGCTCTTGTGGATAGTTATAGCCCAAGCTAGCCTTAAGGGGAATTGGGTGATGGAAGCCTTTATTCGGCCGTCTTCCTCTATAGCCCAGATTTCAGGTGCTACGACTACACTCGTGCCATTATAAAGTTTTACTATTGGATAACCAGACTCAACTTCAAAGCCAGTAATTTTCCCTCGTGATCCATTTACATAACCTTTATCAAAATTATTTTTAATACACATTACCTCAGCGCCAACCTTCAATCTTAGTTCTTCGTATGCTAGGCAACTCTTTTTTAAAATATCTACAATTATTTCGTGACCTTTTGAAGTCATATTATAAACTTTTTCTTTTTCATCTATTTGTGCAAGCTCTTCATAATTCTCTTTATCGACATTTATGTTGTGAGTATAGAGCTTCGTCGCTTTAATTCCCTTGAGTTCCCTATCTATACATTTGTCCAAGTACTCATAATGCTTTTCTTCCAAAGTATTTGTACGAATATTATTTAATATTTCAGTTAAGGTGTCGTCTTCTTGTCTGTGTTGTTCGGTCAGATAACAGATAGCAGGATTCAATATTTTCCATGCTTCACTTTCGTAAATCATACTACTCTTTCCATCTTCTTTTTTAGATTTCTCTACAGGTGGGAGTTGAAAGAAGTCGCCTGAGAGGATTACTTGGAGTCCACCAAATGGCTTGCCATTTCTCTTAAATCTTTTGCAAATTTTATCTACCATGTCCAGCTGGAAGCCGTGAAGCATGGAGACTTCATCAATAACGAGGACGCGAGCCTTATCGAATCTTTTCCAAAGATATTTCTTTTCTTCGAGAGCTTCTAATTCGTGCTCTCCCATTACATTCTTCACCCCTATTCCTGACCAACCGTGAATAGTCATGCCGTTCATATGAGTCGCAGCGATGCCTGTCGAAGCTGTAACGGCGACAGCGATCTCGTGGTCCTCTAGGTAATCTATATATTTATTCAGAAGATAAGTTTTGCCAGAGCCGGCACTGCCTGTAAGGTAAATATTTACTCCAGTTTTCATTATTTTGAAAGCTTGCTCTTGGGTCATAGGGTATATTATAATACAGATATGGACAAAGACGAAGAAACAATTAAAGAGGTAAAAGAACCTATTTGTCCTCGTTGTGGTCTACGTTCTTACGATGAGGTTTGCCAGAATTGTGGCACTCCTATTGTGGACAATAAAGACGACGAAGAGGAAGATACAAATTGGCGCGAGAAGTATAGATAATCAAAAGCACCGCGACGTACGTCGCGGTGCTTTTGATTTGATTTACTTTTTTACTACTTTCTTTGGTTTCTTAACTTCTTTTCTGTGACCATCTCCTTTTGCCATATTATTTCAAGCAAAACAAATTATTTTATAAAAAACTAGTCTGGCTCCTCGTCCTCCCTCATCCGAGGACTTTTTTTAGAATATAATTTGTGAAGCTTTCTATTTATTATTAATTATTTTATTATACTTTATTTATTTTCACTTGAATAGTCCAAACTTGAAGTAATGATCATGTTTCTGTGACTGATGTAATAGTTAGTTGCGAGTATTCCCCCGATAATTACGAGAGTTATGAGCCCGTTGGTTATAAGGTCAGGATGATGATTCTTTATTCTAATTATTATATTTAAGATTAAGGATAGAAGAATTATTCCGAAGATAATAAAGAAGATTACATTGGTACTATTGCGAGGTGAGGAGAATATCTTTTGTAGGAATGTTGGCGTAGTTATATTAGCTTTTGCTATTTCCGTATCTATTTCGGCACCCAAGACATTAGCAACCTCTTTTATATCTACAGTCTTAGCTACTTCGGTAATATTTTTAATTTCTTTTTGTATTTGTGGCTTGATTATATTATTCTGTATATCTTTTAATTCTGCTGTTGGTGTCGGCATTGGGTTCGCATATACTTGAGCGACGAAGACCGTTTCTCTCCCTTCGTACATACCATTTGCTACACCTGTGCCCATCTCCGTATAGTTACCCTTCACGATATTTGCTTTGTGCGTAGGAGAGGCCATCCATGCATTGGTCACGTCTTGTGAGTCTGTAAAGTTCACAGCCAAGTTCTCACCAGCGTACTGGTATTCATAGCCGGCCTTTGCGAGCCAGTACCAAGGAGTCTTCCCTTCTGGGCTGGTGTGGGCAAAGTAGCCATACGTTGCCATATCATTTGCTTTCATTTCGGCTGCTTTGTTTAAAGTAGGATTTACCGCTAGAGTATTTAATTTTTGTGTTTGACGTTCTTCGTTGGTAAGGTTGGCAAGTATTGCTGGCAAGACTGCAGCCATACCACCAGTGTTATTTATGCGAGTGATAGTAGGGATAAGGAAAGTAAACACTTCCAAGAATAGAAGCACGAATATAACTTTGCGGATATTCTTGCTACGCAATATGTGGGGACGATTATCGTTCCCATCTTGTGGAATAAAGTGTTTTTTAAGCCAAGAAATCATGTTTGCATTATACATAATAATTGCGTACATGTAAAGAAGAGCCCGAAGTTTCGCTTCGGGCTCTTCTTTTATTATTTTGTAATGTTATTTATTTAGCTCTGCTCTAGTCTTTGCTCCTATCACTCCATCCCCTACTAGCTTGTTTGCTATTTGGAACTTGATGACGGCGGCCTTAGTCTTTACTCCAAAGTTTCCATCAGCTGTCAAAGTATATCCAAGAGTAGTTAAGAACTTCTGAAGCTCTATGATTTCATTTCCTTTTGAACCCTTCTTCATGAACTTTGTGAAGTTGAATTTCTCCGCACCGAGAACTTGTCCAATAGCTGGAGTTGTCTTCACAACTGGTCGCATATAACTTCCGCTAGCTCCATGACTATTGGTTGCAGTTTGAGTATAAGTAGCAAAAGTTGTAAAGTGTTTGGTCCAGATTACCATGTCAGAACCTACATCCATTTTACAATCACCTTCTACTGGGAATAGAGTACCAGAATTTATAGTTGTGCTACCTATATCAGCATCACAAGTATTTGTTATCTCTGTAAAGACTCCACCTCTAGAATATCCTGCAAATTTACCTGCTTGCCCTGGGATGAGAATACGAACTGCATTATCAAAAGTTAATTTGATATCACCATATCCAACTTCAATAACTGATAGAACTGTTGAAGTCATGCCACTATCTGGTGTTGCTGTGACCGTAGAGTTCTCTTTTACTGTTGGAGCATTGATTGTTCCATCCCAACCTGTTGGAGCAGTCACTACTGTACCTGTTGGAATTTCAACTGTGACAGGAGTTGTTGATAAGCTTGTAGTTACATTCATTGTAATATCTGGAAGAGTTGCAGTAGTGTGAGTAAGATCATCAGAAGTTAATGAACTGACATCAATCGTGGCGTCAGGAACATTTTCAGGAATAGTAATAGTAGTTGCAACTGTAGAATTTACTACGACTTCTTTCTGTGTAGTATTTACTGTAACAGTTGGAGCAGCAGCTATTTGAGTAGCTGGTAATATTGTAACACTGACTGAATAATTTTGTGTTGTAGAGTTTGCAGCAGTGACTGTATAAACTATAGGATGAGCTACTGAATCTGTGAAATCATGAGCTACCAGAGTATTTGGGCTAACAGATGCTCCAGAAATTGTAATTGTAGGAATGAGAGCTGTTATATTTGTTCCATTAGGAACATTAATTGCAATAGTATAGTCAGATTCTTTCACTACACCTATAGCTTCTAGTGTTGCGAAACTAAATGCAGTAATTTCTTTTGAGTTGGATGGTGTAAGAGCAAAATTTGCAGTGGCAGATTTATTTGCAGTTACGTTTGTATCAGTTCTTGTTGCACTTGTACTATTAGTGTCGCTCCAATCTACAAAGTGATAACCACTATTTGCTACTGCAGTAACTTCTGTTCCACTTGCGCCATGATTTACTGTTTGAGAAGCTGTTCCTGTAATACTTCCATGATCTCCTGCTGTATAAGCTAGAGTGTAAGTATTAATTGCAAAGTTTGCAGTAACTGATTTGTTTGAAGTTACATTAGTCTCTGTTCTAGCAGCAGTAAGTATTCCATCACTCCAATTTGTGAAGTGATAGCCAGTGTTAGGAACTGCGGTAACTGTTGATCCATCTCCACCATAATTTACTGTTTGCGGTGAAGTTCCCATAATATTTCCATGTGCTTCAGCTGTATAAGTGAGAGTGTAAGTATTAATTGCAAAAGTTGCAGATATTGTATGAGTGGAACTAATACTTGAGAATGTATATGTAGTTATTACTCCAACTGAAGATCCATCAACTAAGACATTTGCAACATGATAATTTGCATTAGGAGTAATTGTATATGTCTGACTAGACAAAGCATCTTTTGTTATTACGCCTGTTGGTGAGACTTCACCATTTGTTCCAGATGTTGCAGTAATATTATATGTATTTATTGCAAATGTTGCAGATATTGTATGAGGAGCCGTAACATTTGTGAATGTATAACTTGTAATTGCACCTTCTGAATGGCTGTCAACAAGTACATCAACTATATGATAATTTGTATTTGGTGTAATAGTGAAAATCTTACTTGTTCCAGAATCTATAGATGCAGTAGGAGTGATAGAGCCATGTTCACCAGCTGAAGAAGTCAAAGTAAATTGGTCGGCTGTTGCTCCGAATATTGCTGTCACAACTCCAGAATCAACAACGTTTGTTGCTGTTGCTCCTGCTACTGTGAAGAAATCTGCTGGTACACCAGTTAGAGAATAACCAGTTTTTGGAGTTAGAGTAATTGTTGCTGTATAACTCGTACTTGGAAGGAAATGACTATCTGCTGGTGACCAAGTTACTGTTCCTGTGTATTGAGCTGTTTCAGTAATTGTTGTCACTGGAGTTGCATCATTTGCCGGTGTTGTTACTCCAGATATTGCTGGTGTTGAGATAGTCAAAGTGTTCATTGATGAACTAGAGTAATAAGGAATGAAGTCAACGTTTCCAGAAATTTTTGCAACGATATCAGCCTTAACGGAAGTTCCCCACCAGTTATTTTTGGCGTCAATCTGACTTATTCCATTATCAACATTCATAAAATGAGTTTGTCCATTAAAGGAGGAATGACTTACTGATACAACAGGAGATCCAATCTTTTCAAATCCTCCCACCTCTATTCCATTTACTCCACCATTAAAAACATTTCCTGCTCCAATAGTTACTGAAGGATCAGATGTCTCACCATTATAAATTGCCACAGAAACCCCAGCAGTATTGTTGTTAAATGTATTATTTGTCAAAGTGGCCTGAGTATTAGGATCATCCCAAATTGAAATACCAGAAGAAGTAGACCCATCGATTGTAGCTACACCTGTATTGTCTGAAATAGTGTTATCAGATAATGTTATATGTGCACCTCCCCCAATTTCAAATGCATAATCCAGCCAATTGCCAACTCCTTTTCCGGTATATGTATTTCCGCTATAAGTTCCAGTTGGAGCGTTAGCAGTGTAATATATTTGAACTCCATATCTTCCCATTTCACTAAATTGAGAATCAGTTACATCAACATTTCCACTTGTTAGAACTTCAATACCTGCTCCATTGTAAGCTGGTCCACTTTCTTCATATTTTATATTGATAAACTTTACGTTATTTATGGAACCAGAACTTGAATCTACATATCTTATTGCTTGAAATATTTTATGTGTTAAACCATCCAAAGTAACTCCTTGTAAGTTAAATAGAGCATTGGAGCTTACTAAAAACCACCCCTTGGAATTTTCAGAATTTCCAGTATCTTGAGCCGGTTTAATAATCGTCGTTGCTTTATCTGCACCAATGATTGATATATTTTTATCAATAACAATTTGTCCAACTTCCGTATATGTTCCCGCTGAGACATTAATCGTATCACCAGAAATTGCAGCAGTAATAGCATCTACTATTGTTTCGTAACCAGTTTTTCTTGCTTCACTAGTAAGCATGACCGGACCAAATTCTGTACAATCAATATTTGTACACCATGGAGAATAATCTATATATTCTAATGTACCCGGAGTTGTGTTTGTTACTGAAGCTAAGTCAAAACCATAACCAGCTAATTTACTTACAATGGTTGTTTTATCTGCACTTCCCCACCAATTGTTTTCTGCTTTGAAGTTAGTATCTCGATTTGCATCAGTATAAAGATTTACACGTGAGTTACTATAAATTTTATTATTACTGATATTATTATTCATAATGGAATAACCTGCTTGACTACTATTTCTTATATGTAAACCATCTTTGTTGGTAGTGAGAGTATTACCAGTTATAGTATTCCCACTTGAGCCCATCATTTCAATCCCAAAAGCAGTGTTCCCAGAAACTGTGTTGTCCGTCACTGTGTTATTACTAGATTTCCATAAATAAATTCCATTTGCTTCAAAATTAGAACTTTCTGTTGTTCCCGTAGCCCCACTTATTTCATTATCTGTTATAGTATTACTATTACAATCCTTACCAATATAAACGCCGTCTCTAGCATTAGTAGTCATTGTATTACCAGAGATAGTGATTGTGGTAGAGAAAAGTGCAGCATTATAGGGAGAAACATCAAGAACAATTCCATAACGTGCATTATTAGTAATAGAATTATTCCTTATCGTGCTATTACTTGCTCCTAAAACTGCAACCCCTGTTGCGTTGTTAGTGATAATGTTGTTTTCAACAGTAATGCCTGTTATAGAAGATCCGCCACCAACCAACCCAATGCCACCATCTGTAGTAATATCCGTTCCAGAATTTCTAACTGTAAAATTTTTAAATGTCACATTAATTGCTGTAATAGCAACAACAATTCCAGTAGTACCACTGCCATCAATAATAGTCGTGTTTTTATCAGCCCCTATTAAACTAATTGATTTATTAATCGAAAGATGTTCAGAGTATGTTCCTGCTGAAACATTTATCGTGTCACCAGGAGTAGCAGCTGTAATAGCTGCTTGAATGGTATCGTATTCTGTACCAGTATTTTGGTTTACAACGTTCTTTGTGTCTTCTGTTTCAAAGGTAGTGAAGTGGTCAGTAGTAAATATAAATATACCAGAATTAAAACCACATCCAACACATACAGCGCCGATAGCTGGATAATTTGGATCTCCTAGTGGAATTATATTTCCAGAATTATTTTTTACTATAAGGTTTGGAGCGCCACCAAGACCAGATAAGCCGTACATAGTAATAGTAGCTGGCAAATTTTTAAAAACAGATTCAGTTGTTCCAGATACATAAGTATTTAGGCCAATTTTTGCATAAGCTGTTCCATTTCCTTCAATATCTAATTTGTTTCCAGTTAATTTTAAATAATCAACAGTATTTTTATCTGTAAGATTTAATGGCCCAGCAAAAGCTATTTTACCTAAAGCGGTTGAAGGTGTATTTACATCTGTTCTCTTTTCAAAATATAGATTAGTTGCGGCGGATGGATTTTCTATTGAACCCATATTTGTTACAACTCTGTTGCCTGAAGAAAGGTCGCTTGCAATAGAAGCAAGGGTAGGAGGAACAGATGGAGACCCCGTTCCTGCAAGTTGCTCATGAGTCCACGCGATAGCATTATTAAACCAGCCTTTAGTTGGGGTACCTGAGTTCCAAGTAGTTGGGGCAGAATAATCTTCCATTCTTCCAGATGAACCTATACTTGGTGCTGTTTGTAAATAATTGGGCATATAAGAACCATTGGTTACGTTTCCATAAGTTACTCTGTTTACTGGAGTAGCTCCATTATAAAGCCCTATTGAATCACCAGGATCGTTAAGTCCTGAAACATCAAAAACTAAAATACCATTAGCTGGCAAAGTTCCAGAAAGTGAAATTAGTTCAACTTCAGTTGGGACAAGTGGTTGTATTGCATCTGGGTCGGTAAGCTCTGTAAGTTTCCATCCTGTTAGAGGAATATCAGAACTTGTGTTATTTAATAACTCAACCCACTCACTTCCGCTTGAAGGATGCGACATAAATTCTGAAATTACAACATCTGGAACTGTAGCATTTGCCGTATTACTAACTAAAAATCCGCCGACTAGAAAAACCAGAGCGAAAAGAATCGTTCCGAGAAACTTGAGATGAGATCTCATTTGTGTAAACATATATTTAATTTGTATTATTAATAATTAATAAAATAGGACTAAGAAAAACAAGAACATTTTCTCTATATGCTTATAGCCTACACCGAAATAGAATCCTGTCAAGGACTTGAAAGGTGCATAAGAAGTGAAGAAGAATTTCCCAAGGACGGTCCTTGGGAAGGCTCTTTTAAGGACCGTCCTTGGTGCTTTATTGTGGAGTATTTAGATTGGGCAATGTTGCAGTATTTATTGGGGCAGTTGTAGGAGTAATTGGTGCAGGATTTGTATGGGTTATTGTAGGAGCAGGTGTAGGAGCAGGAGTCTTAACTTCTGGAGTAGCTGGCTTTGCTGGCTGTGATTGTTGTGTTGCTTTTGCTTGTTCTATTTTCTTTTCTACTGATTTCTCTGCTGGAGTTGCTGTATGTGGGGCAGGCATATTCAAAGGCATAGTAGTGGTAGCTGGCTTCCTTAGGAGACTATAAATTCCATAACTTCCACCTAAAAGTATCAATATAATTAACAATATTATCCATATAGACATAGGCCCACTGACGATAGCACCAACTCTTACGGCGCTGGCTGTAAGGCTATCTTTCAATTTTTCTCTTCCTGAAAGTCCATCATCACTACCATCGCTTGGCAATATTTCCTTTATATTACTGGCTATTGGGCTTATTTCTACAGCCTTACTTGTTACTGTTGTTTTGGTTGTAGTAATGGGTGGTATGGCTTTGGCGGTTGTGCTTGTTTTTGGAGGAGTGACTAATGTCGTTGTTTTACAACGATTTCCTGTATTTATATCATATGTATCCCCTGACTTAAGTGCACATCCGAAAAGCATAGGTTTTATATAGCTTGAGCAACGAATACCAGTATTCACATCAAATACATCTCCTGATCCGGCCTTGCATCCTACAAGCACTGTTTTTACGTTGTTATTACAAGGTCTTCCAGTATTTACGTCATAAAGATCCCCAGATTTTGGTGCACATCCGACGAGTACCATTGTAGATACTGATCCATCCTTATTGATATTACTGACTGGGGATGATAATGAATAGGAAACGCCCAAAGATTTGATCGTAGTTGTTGCGGCCTCCCCTTTTGCTGTGTTTATAAAAAATCCACCGACGAAGAAAAGCATGGTGAATAAAATCGCCCCGATAAATTTGAGATTGGTTCTCATTTGTGTAAACATAAATTTTAATTCTCGCGTCTCGCAACCGGTGCGGACGGATTTGGTATTAAGATTGATAAAAAATTAGTTTCTAAAAACAAGAACACATATACCTACAGATTATACCGAATGGAAACTAAGTCAAATATTTAATTAAGAGCGAAACACAAATCGACGTCTGTCAATACCAACTAAATTTAAAAAATAGTGGCAACATTTTCTGCACCTGCAGGAAATGCTGCCAGATGTTTTGAAGTTTTATTTTGGGAGAAAATTTTTAAAAAAATGACGTCTAAAAACATTTGAGAAATATAGATATATAAGTTGTTCTTTATAAAGGACATATCTATAAAGGACACTATATGATGTCCTTTAGAAATATAGGCTATATAACCTTATCTTTTATCCTGCTATTGATAAATATGTAAATTTATGTTATTTTGTAAAAAATAGAAAAAATAGAATAATTTTTAAATTAATTTTAAATTTTAGACCATATGTACTATCCTGATCTTTTAAGTTTGAAGGGTAACACACTTAAATTGGGTGATGTGTTATCTGTTCATAACATGCTTCATGTTGCATGTTGTAATTCCCTAAGAAACTTATATCAAGACGATTCCCAGATTTTCAAAGATCTGGGTATTGAAAACAAGGACAAATTTTGTTCTTATTATTATAAGTATCAAGCTCTTCCGGGAGAGTTCCCCCTCTCTAAGGAAGATGATTTTCCTGCCATGACTAATCTTGCTATAGCTCTCATGGAGCTATCAGAAGAAAAGATTCTGGAAGAAGAAAAAAAGATTCTCATAATGAAAGAATATCTTGAAAGTGAAGAACTTCTTCATAAAGAGATAACTAGAAAAAAAGGATTTTTCGAACGAATCCTTGGCTTCTAAAAATCTTCTTATAAAACGAAATAAAGGTAAAACCCGCTGAAATAGTCAGAGGGTTTTCTTTTTATTTATTTACTGTGAACTTCATAACTTGAACGCTCTTGGTATCTTTATTATATACATAGCTGAATGTAGCCTTGTTTTGAATATGGCCATCTTCATAGGTAATTTCTCCTATTTTTGTCGCGGAATTAATGTTTGCAGATATCACATACCAAGTACCACCCAGTACTGGTTTGTTGGTAGATATTTTTCCTATATTATCTCTAATGTATTGTTCAACCACCTGTTTTTCATCTATAGAATCACAATCAGTCTGACTCATTCCTTCTATCCAATATAGTTTTGACGCATCTTTATATACATATACTCCATCCCCTCTATCTATCATTTCACCGAAGCCTACAGTGGCACTTCCATCACCGAATTGTATTGCCAATTGCTCCTTCACTTCCATACCCTCAGCACGTGAATTCCACCATACATCTGCATGACGAGCCATGATTGCTTGATCAAGTGGTCCTACACTACCAGTAAAGTCACCTACTTTTGAATCAGATTCTGCTGGAAGATTATAAAATTCGCCTGAGATTTTCTCATCTAATATACTTAATTTAAGCCAAGCTCTATCATAGAAACCTCTATTTGTTTTATCAGCTCGGTAATAGCACATTTCAATAGGTTCTTTTGCTGTTACTGTTGTTGTATTATCCTTATTCTCAATTTTTATTGCTGGTTTTTTATTATTAGTAATATTTAAAATCACTGCGATGACAACAACGCTGGCTAACATAACAATAACTACTGTTTTTATTGTATTATTCATAATACCATTATACCATTTTTACAACTTACAAGTTGATTATCGTCTAGGTACTAAGTATTTTTTATTTTTTATTTTGTCAGGTAATAGGCTTTTAGCTGTGTATTTATCGTAATCCTTACCATAGCCAATTTCCTTATTTAGCTTCGTTGTAGGATTTCTAATTTCTAGTGGAATTGGCAGGTTGCCATACTTCTTCACATCCTCCATTGCTTTCAGGTAAGCTTCGTAAGCTCTCCTGTCCTTGCTCGCTTGTGCTAGATAAACAACGCCATGAGCGAGATTCTCGCCACATTCAGGCATGCCGATAGTAAGGACTGCATGGAAGACTGCGTTGGCAACGACGAGGGCAGTAGGAAGTGCGAGGCCTATATCTTCACTTGCAAATATTACCATCCGCCTTGCGATAAATTTCGGATCCTCCCCAGCATCAAGCATTCGGCACATATAGTAAAGTGCCGCATCAGGCTGGCTCGCTCGCATACTCTTTATAAAGGCACTAATAGTATTGTAATGTTCCTCCCCTTTCTTATCATAACGAAGGAATTTAGATTGGAGAGTATTCTTAAAATTTTCAATATTTATTTCTTTATATAGTGATAGAGTATTTTCTATCATCGCAATTGCTTGGCGGGCATCACCCTTGGCCATGCTTGTAAGCCAATCTGTCGCATCTTTCTTCATTTTGTGTCCGGTGCTTTTTATAATCTGCTTAATATTTTCTGGAGATAGTTCGTTCATCACAAAAACTCTGCAACGTGAAAGAAGAGCTGGAATAACTTCGAAGCTTGGATTTTCAGTCGTCGCACCTATGAGCACAAGCTTGCCACTCTCTACAAAAGGGAGGAGGAAATCTTGCTGGGCTTTATTGAAGCGATGTATTTCATCAAGGAAAAGAATTCGAGGGCCTAAAAGAGTTCCGCTCACCTTAGAGTCTAGTATCTGGCGGATATCATCCTTACCAGCAGAAACAGCTGAGAGCTCGTGGTATTCGGCATTTAAAGCTTTTGCATATATGCGAGCCAAGGTCGTCTTCCCGACGCCTGGTGGTCCCCAAAGAATAAAAGAAAACAAATGCTTCTCGGCAATTGCAATAGAAAGGGGCTTTCCTTCCCCCACCAAGTGCTCTTGTCCTACGAACTCTTTCAAGTTTTTTGGTCTGATTTTAGAAGCCAATGGTTCCATTTGAAGATTATATCATTAATCCAAAAAACGTATTGATATTGACAAAACCCTTAATAGTATTATAATTAAACTAAATTAATGGAGACTTTTTGTATTTGATTGGCTCTCACAGGAGATAAATATTTGTCTTTTTTGATAACCAATAAAACTTACCGTCATGAAAATAGAACAAGGGGGCACCAGAGTTATTTTTATTTTTTCTAATATTGTAGTAAAAATACCAAAATTAAAGGTAATAAGACCTTTTATACGATTCTTCCATCATTTGATTAACAGACAAGTGGAAGAAAAACTTATGGCATTTGATCAGACAAGTATAGTAAAAGCTATCTTAAGATACTTTTTGTCTGGGATAATTGCTAATAGGTTTGAGTATTATTATTCAAAGAAGCATAAAAACTTTGATGAAATAATACCCGTATATGGATTATGTTTTGGCATGATTTTAATACAAAAAAAGGTCCAAGTTGTAGAAGAGGAAGATGAACGATGGAAAAAATTTCTTCGTCGTTTAGTAAAGAAAGGCATCAAAGATATTGATCTTCTTGTAGCTAGAAACTTTGGCTGGGATAATGGAAGAATAAAAGTCCTTGATTATGGGAGGATTGAGACCATAAGAGAAGTTTACAAACTTAAATTTCTATAACAAAAAAAATTCTGCTAGTCATATTTTATATGGTCTAGCAGAATTTTTTTGTTTGTCTTATTTTCTATATTTCTTTGTTCTCCATTTATCAGCAATTTTGACTCGGTTGAGTGAACGTTCAAGTTCAGATTCAAAGTGTTCAAAGTCAATGATTTCATTATTCTCCGCTTGCTTCTTAAGTTCTTCTGCGCGAGCTTTTGCTTTCTCAATTTCAATATCAGTAATGAAAGAAACGTGTTCAGCAAAGTCAGCCAATATAGTCACGATAGTTAAGTCACCTTCCTTTTTTGTCTCGACAAATCCACCAACAACTTCCATTGGGATATGTTCGCCATCAGTCATAGCGACGATGTCCCCTGATGCAATAGAAGCAACTAGAGGAATATGGTCAGCCAAGATTGTTATCTCCCCTTCGGTTGTCGGTATTGTAACTTGGTCAACTAATTCTTCAAGAATTAATTTCTCAGGTGTGACAATTTTAAGTTGTAATTTTTTTGACATATTATTTTATATTGCACCTTGCATGTAGAAATCATTTTCAGGTTTATCATCATGTTTACCTTCTAGAATTTCTTTGAATGATCTGATTGTCTCAGATAGAGGAACATACTGACCTTTTCTACCCGTGAATTGTTCCGCCACGAAGTTTGGCTGTGAAAGGAATTTCTGAATCTTTCTTGCGCGGTAGACGAGGGCTCGGTCTCCATCTGAAAGCTCTTCCATACCCAAGATAGCGATGATATCTTGCAAATCTTTATAACGCTGTAGAACTCTCTGAACTTCACGGGCGACTTCATAGTGCTCCTTACCGACGATGTGTGGGTCAAGAATTGTTGAAGAAGAGTCTAAGGGGTCAACTGCTGGGTAAATTCCGAGCTCAGAAAGAGAACGGTTTAGAACCACAGTCGAGTCAAGGTGTGAGAATGTTGTGGCCGGAGCTGGGTCAGTAAGGTCGTCGGCTGGCACATAGACAGCTTGAACGGAAGTAACTGAACCTTTATCTGTTGAAGTAATTCTCTCTTGAAGATTTCCCATTTCAGTAGCCAAAGTTGGCTGGTAACCCACAGCTGAAGGAATACGTCCAAGAAGAGCGGAAACCTCAGATCCAGCTTGAGTGAAGCGGAAGATATTATCAATGAAGAAAAGAACGTCCTTACCTTCAACATCACGGAAGTATTCAGCCATTGTGAGTCCTGATAGAGCCACACGTAGACGAGCACCAGGCGGTTCATTCATTTGTCCGAACACCATGGCAACTTTAGGAAGCACGCCAGATTCTTTCATTTCGTGGTAGAGGTCGTTACCTTCACGAGTACGTTCACCAACACCAGCGAAGACAGAGTAGCCTCCGTGATTACTTGCGATGTTGTGGATGAGCTCTTGGATGACAACAGTCTTCCCCACTCCGGCTCCTCCGAACAGACCAACTTTACCTCCTTTTAGAACTGGGCAGATAAGGTCGATAACTTTAATACCAGTCTCAAGGATTTCAACTTTAGTAGCTTGAGAGACGTATTCTGGAGCTTTGCGGTGTATAGGAAGTGTCTCGCTTGCTTTTGAAGGTTGGCCGTCGATAGGTTCACCAAGAACATTAAACATGCGTCCAAGAGTAACTCCTCCGACTGGTACGGAGATTGGCTTACCGGTATTGGTAATTTCCATTCCACGAGAAAGTCCATCTGTTGAGTCCATGGCCACTGCACGAACTGTGTTTTCGCCGATGTGTTGTTCAACCTCTAGAACGATGATTTTACCATTGTTGTCCACAGTAAGAGCACTATAAATATCTGGCACACCATCTTCAAATGTGACATCTACGACTGGTCCGATAATTCTTTTTATAATTCCTTTTTTCATATTGTTTTTAATGGCGGAACAAATTATTTTATAAAAAACTAGTCTGGCTCCTCGTCCTCCCTCATCCGAGGACTTTTTTTAGAATATAATTTGTGTAGCCTCTAATAATATTGATAATGTTTTTAATTTACACTTGCCATACCCGCACTGATTTCTGATATCTCTCTGGTGATTCCCGCTTGTCTAGCTTTGTTAAACACAAGAGTGAGGTCGTCTATCATTTCTCCGGCGGCTTCGTTGGCATTCTTCATGGCGACCATTCTGGAAGATTGCTCGGAAGCGTTTGATTCAAGTAACATCTGATATATCTGCATTCTGATTAATTTCTCCGCTAAGCTTGTCAATAATTGTTCAGTATCTCCTTCAAATATGTATGGTACTTCTTTTGATTTGGATAATTTTGTTGTTGTTTCGGACTCCCCTATTGATTCTATAGTTTCTTTTAGCTCAGCCTTTGATATTGGTAATATTTGTCTAATTGTTGGCTTCTGAGTTAATGCTGAAACGAAGTCTGTATAAGCTATATAAACCTTTCCATATTTCTCTTCTTTAAACTCATTTGTTAGATAAGTGGAAAGAGGAAGAATATCTTGCAAACTTACGTTATCTGGCATATCAGTGAAAGCGGCAACGACGTTCTGACCTGTGCGGCGCATTGCATTGTCGCCCTTCTTTCCGACAGTAATGATATCTACTTGTTGACTATTGATTTCTTCTTTAATTTTAGTAATTGTTTTTTTAATTACTTGGGAGTTGTATCCTCCACAAAGTCCACGATTAGAAGTAATAAGAACAATTAAACTTTTTTCTGTGTTTGTATTTGTAACAAAAAATTTATGCTTTACATCATCTAATCTTTCAGATAAAGAAGTTAAAAGATCCCAAGAGTAAGATGAATAAAGTCTTGAGGCAAGTGTTCGTGAAATGGCGCGCTTCATCTTTGAAGCTGCGACAAGCTCCATCGCTTTCGTGATCTTCTTTGTGCTTTTAACACTTTTTATTCTCCTTTTAATTTCTTTTGTTGATGCCATATTTTTGATGCAGCTTAATTATTTTACAAATGATTGTTTAAATTCTCCTATTACTTTTACTAATTCAGCTTCACCAGCTTCTGTCCAAATTTTTGTAGTTTCCACTTCCTTATAGAAAGTTTTGGCATTCATCCTCGCATATTCTGTAAGTCCTTCTTCGAAAGCTTTTATCTGGTCTACTGCTACATCATCCATAAGTCCTTTAGTTAGAGCATATAAAGTGACTACTTGGTCTTCTGTAGCGACAGGAGCGTACTGAGGCTGTTTTAATACTTCAACTGCGCGCTTACCACGTTCTAGCTGATTCTTTGTTCCTTCATCAAGGTCAGAACCAAATTGTGAGAAAGCTTCAAGTTCACGGAATTGAGCGAGGTCGAGCTTCAAAGTTCCTGAAACTTTCTTCATGGCCTTAATCTGAGCAGATGAACCTACACGAGAAACTGAAAGTCCAACGTTTACCGCAGGGCGGATACCCTTATAGAAAAGATCTGTCTCAAGGAATATTTGTCCATCAGTAATTGAAATAACGTTTGTCGGAATATAGGCAGAAACGTCGCCTGATTGAGTTTCAATAATTGGTAGTGCTGTAATAGAACCGCCACCATATTCTTTATTTCTTCTACAAGCACGTTCAAGTAAACGGGAGTGAAGATAGAAAACATCTCCAGGGAAAGCTTCACGACCTGGTGGGCGACGAAGCAAAAGAGAAATTTCACGGTAAGCCACAGCATGCTTAGAAAGATCATCGTAAATAATTAAAACATCCTTACCTTGATCCATAAAATATTCAGCAATAGAAACTCCAGTATAAGGAGCGATGTATGAAAGTGCAGCGGATTCTGACGAACCAGCGGAAACGATGATGGTATAATCCATCGCACCACCTTCTTCTAGTCTCGTCTGAAGTTTGCGAAGTTTAGAATCTTTTTGACCAATAGAAACATAAACACAGATCATATCTTGGCCTTTCTGGTTAAGAATAGTGTCGATAGCTATGGCAGTCTTCCCTGTCTGACGGTCACCAATGATAAGCTCACGCTGGCCACGGCCGATAGGGATAAGGGCGTCAATAGCCTTGATACCAGTCTGGACAGCTTGACTCACTGAAAGACGAGTAATAACTCCTGGAGCAACTTTTTCAATAGGGTTTCTCTTATCAGTTTTGATAGCACCTTTCCCATCAATTGGTTCTCCTAGTGCATTAAGAACACGTCCTATTTGTAAGTCTGAAACTGGGACAGATAGAATCTGACCAGTGGCTTTCACTTCATCTCCTTCGTGAATCTTTGAGAAATCACCAAGGATGATAACTCCTACTGAATCTTCTTCGAGGTTTAGAGTCACACCAATTTCTCCATTTGCGAATGAGACCATTTCTGATGCTTTCACACTTGAAAGACCTGAGATTTTTGCAATACCATCGAAAACTTCAATAACATGACCAATTTTCTCGGCTTTTACGTCATCTTTGAACTTTTCTATTTGCTTTCTTAAACTTTCTACAATTGTATTCTTTGTCATGTTATTAATTAGTTATTAAATAATTTTGTAATTGATTCAATCGGGCCCTAAGTGTTGTATCTATAACTTCATCACCTATCTCTATCTTGATTCCGCCCAAGGCATTTGGGTCTTCTTTTAATTCTAGGATGACCTCTTTAGTCTTGTATCTTTTCTTTATAAATTCTTCAACTTCCTCTTTTATTTTTGTACTTAATTTTATTTTTGAAGTTATTGTTGCTCTCGTCACTCCATATTCTTTATCTATAATTTTTTCTAAAGCAGATAGTAGTTGTTCGGATTTACCCAAGAGGTGTTTGTCGGCAATCAATTTAGCACAATCTGTCATGAGTACATCAAGTTCCTTACCCTCCTTTCCACAGGATGATTCATAGATTGCAGTAGCTAAATTTTTAATTGAAACAGTCGCCATAATAATTATATTTTCTTAATTTGATTTAATGCTTTTTCATCAATGAATTTATCTACATTTGATTCAAGTAACTTCTCAGTTGCTTTTACAACCAAAGATACTATTTCACCCTTAGCCTCTTCTACCATTTTTGTTTTTTCTGATTCTAATGTTTTCTTTCCATTAATAACCATAGTATCAACATCTTTTTGAGCAAGAGCTAACATTTCTGCCTTTTTTGTTTCAGCTTCTTTCTTTCCTTCTTGGAATATGGAATGAGCTTCTAGACGGGCTTTTGCTACTATACTATCGTATTCCTTTTTTGTATTTTTCAAAATTTCAGCATTGGCTTTAGCATCAGAGATACCACCTTCGATAGTAGTTGTTCTCTCCCCCATTATTTTTTTTATTGGTTTTAAGGCAAAGAAATAAAGTAGAGCAAAAACAATACTAAAGTTTATGGCTTGAGCGATGAGAATTTTCCAATCTATATGAAATGTTGATATAAATGATTCCATGATTTTTTAAATTAACTAATAATTTTGTAACAGAAGCATTTGCTCCTTACTCCTAGTCATTTGTGATAGAAACAAACGACCAGATGTAAATAGTAAAAACTATTACATTGAGAATGCGATAACAAGTGCGTAAATAGCGATAGCTTCAGCGAATGCTGATGCAATAAGCATAGGTACGAACACTTTTCCTGAAGCTTCTGGATTGCGGCCAATAGCTTCCATAGCTTTAGCACCGATCATACCGATACCGATGGCTGGACCTATAGCTCCTAGGCCGATCGCGATAGCTTTTGCAAATAATGCTGCTGATGTTGCTTCCATATATTATTTTATACTATTAATTAATAATGTTTGACCTTTAATTTATACTACAACTTGCTCACTATGAACATGTTGATCTTTGTTGTGTTCCCCCTCGTGCTCTTCATCGTGATCGGAAGCTGCTATGGTGAAGTATACAAGTGTAAGTATTGAAAAAATGAATGCTTGTATGAATCCAACGAATAACTCAAGGGCCATGAATGGTAATGGTAATCCGTAGGCAAGTATTGCGCTCATAGACATGAGGAGTACTTCACCAGCGAATACGTTACCAAAGAGACGAAAAGAGAGTGAAGCAATCTTCGCGAACTCTCCTACAAGTTCAAGTATACCCACAAAGAACATAATTGGAGCAGAAATAAGAATTGCTGGATCTTTCTTAACTTTTGTGACCATTTCTCCAAGTGCCTTTAAATTAACATATTTATTAAATAGTTTCCATATGCCGATAGAAACAATTCCAAATAAGTTTGCTCCAATAACAGATACGATTCCGAGAGCAAGTGTTGTATTTATGTCAGCGGTACCACTACGAATAAGGGGAATAAATGCTTTACCATGGGCCGTTGTTTCGATAAGACCGAAGCCCCCAAATGGTAACAATCCTAGCCAGTTGTTTATAAGCACAAACATAAAAATAGAAAATGCAAAAGGGAAAACTTTAGCGGTTATTTTCTTGCTTCCAGTGACTTGGTCAGCTAAGTCCATAGCTCCTTCTATTATCATCTCAAACATGTTTTGAATTCCTTTTGGAATGAGTTTTATTTTTATTTTAATAGCGATAGAAATGATAAGAATAATAAAAACCACTATCCATGTAGTAAACAAAGAATTAGTAACTGTAAATGTTCCTATGTGCCCTATTGGTTCTGCATATAGAGTTGACTCGTGTGATATTTGGTTTTCTGTATTATTTTCGTTCATTATTTTTTAATATCTTTATCTACTCTATCCATATTTTCTTTTGCAATTTTAACAATTGCTATCATTGAAACTGTAAAAGATAATGCCAGTGATATTCCTAGGATCCAAGGTGCGGTATGGAATTTATTATCTAAAAACTTTCCGATAATCAAACTAAAAATTACGGGCGTAATTATCCAAACAGAAACTTTAGCAAATACTTGTAGATATTCACTATTTAATAAGGGCTGTTTCTTGGGTTTATTATCGTTATCCATAAACTGAAAATGGCTCAAGGCCAGCCATACTATATCAAATAATTGCGATATTTTCAAGTTTTTGCTATATTAGTAGAGTTATTGTTAAATATGGCTCTTGCGTGTGTAGTTCAGTGGTAGAACGCTGTCCTGATAAGACAGAGGTCCTTGGTCCGATTCCAAGCACACGCACAAACAAAAATCCCCCTAGAATTTGATCTAAGGGAATTAACGTATAATTCAAACTCATGATGTTCTTTTCTTCTTTTTCATACAAGAGCTGTATCTTTTTTGTATTGTTTTATCCATTCATATTTCTTTGACTGGAACAATTCTTCGGCTCTTTGAGAGAGCTCAAGTGTGTAGAGAAGAGAAAACCTTGTGAATGGGTCACCTATTGTGACCTGGCCCATGTATGGCATATTAACATTCAATGCAATGTCAAAAACTCCATTCTGGCTCCCATCATAGTTTGCGAAAACACTTGTGTAATTTCTCAAACTTTCTACCTCACCATTTTTGATCAAAGGAGGTTGATTGAGTAAAATTACTTTAGTTTTAGCAACCGTTCCTCGGAAATCAACGAAAACAATAGTTGGATTTTCGTATTCTCCATGCCGTGGTAGAGCGGCATATAAGCAGTTGATCTTTTCATTTTTGTAATTTAAAACAAAAGATTTGATCTCCGTTACTCCCAAATGAGAGAGAAATTGATTAAAGAGAGTTTTGGGTAATTCAAACAAAGAAAGTTGTTTTGTTTTCATTTTGAAAAAATTAAGGTGAATTGACTATTATTACTGAAAGGAAATTTTTTCTTCATACTACAATATATAAATAAATATGTCAAACAAAATTTCTTTCTCCTTTTTACCTAACTTTTCCGATCGTTTGTTTTGGGTAAAATACAGAATGCATATAAAACGAAAGACCATCCTTTTAGAACGGCCTTTTATTTTGTATTATGATGGAATTCAGCTTGATTCACTAATGGCTCAATTCCAAAATTTTTGAGAGTAATTTTTTTCCACATCTCATATTGTGGAATAACAGTCTTTTTATCAATAGTCTCTTTTGTATGAGGTTTCCCACCTATTAAACCATCTTCAAAGAAATCTTTTAAATCTACCACCGATTTAAGGTCAAACCAGACATTCTTTATTTCAAAAAGTTCTTTGATTAGTGGATATGCTCTAACTAAATCATTGAAGGTATTTGAAAGATAATTAATAACTGGTTCTAGGAATACAAGATTCCCGGCTAAGACTTCGTGGATAGCTTCAGAATACCCATCTATCTTGTCAACAAATGAAACTGCTTGAGCTTCCATACAATCCTTTAAAATTGCATGGAGGGCAATTTCTTTGTAATTATATCCTTTGATTTTTTTCGGATATGATTCAGATAGTTTTTCTGTCGCTAGAATTTCTTCTTGATGTAATAATCGAAGTCCTTCATGATCCCCATTATAAATCATATCTAATTTTAATTGGAGAGAAATATCTCCACCTTTCATTATAATCTCGTGATTATCATGATGTAGAGCAATTAATTTTGCCAATGTTACATCAAATTCTGGATATAACTTTATTATATATGGCAAAATTTCTTCCAACATAGCACCCACTCTTTTCGAGTGAATTAAATCGTTAGTTCTATAGAACATTACCACAAACTTATGATAACGTTCTATTTTTCTTAAATTTTCCTCCCTGTGTCTCCAGGAAAGAAGTTCTTTCCTGTTTGTCATTATATATTGATTTAAAAGTTACATATTTTAGGAGAATTTATCTTTACATTACTTCTAAATATTTTATATGTCAATATTTTGTATAAACTACAAAAAATCCCTTACTCTTGCGAGTTAGGGATTTTTTGTTTTTTAGATAGGTTTAATTATCTGCGGAAACCACCTCCTTGTGGGCGCTCTTCCATAGGACGAGCTTCGTTAACAGTAAGGTTTCTTCCTTCGAAGTCCTTTCCATCAAACATTGAGATAGCTGTAGCTGCGTCGGCATCGTTTTCCATTTCTACGAAACCGAAACCTTTTGAACGGCCAGTCATTTTATCCATGATAATGGTTGCTGAAGCGACCGCTCCTGCAGCACTGAAATGAGCTTTAAGCTCATCGTTGGTAGTCTTATAAGGAAGACCACCTACATACAACTTTTTTGCCATATATGACAATGTGCTTCTCATAGCGATACTTTCATATCCACTACTTGAAGAAAACTAATTTATAAATGTAATCGCGAAGCTGATTTCATTTACATACCTCAATGTTTAAAACACGAAGAATGAAACTAATACCAAAACATAAGCAAACTACTGGGCAGAAGTATAACACGAAATAGCAATAAATAGCAAGCCCCCACATCTATATTTTTATTACAAATAATTTTTGTGTTGTAATCAACTATAAAAATATGAGTGTGGGGGCGAGTTTTACTCTTCTTCAGCTTCCCCTACTTGTCCGCTTGCAAGTGCTTCTATCATTTTAGATATACCCCCTTCCATAATTCCTGGGATATTAGACCAAGATTGGCGTATACGGTGATCCGTGACGCGGTCTTGAGGGAAATTGTAAGTACGGATTTTCTCACTTCTATCAGCTGTCCCGATCTGATTCTTACGATTTTCTGAGTATTTATTTGCTTCTCGCTCGTCTTCCATCATTTGTAACTTAGAAGAAAGTATCATCATCGCCTTCTCTCTATTACCAAGCTGATTTCTTTCTGTAGTACAACGTACATCTATGCCTGTAGGTTTATGAATAAGGCGAACTGCTGTTTCCACCTTGTTCACATTCTGCCCTCCAGCGCCTCCCGAACGTGAATATTCGATATCCAAATCAGCAGGATTGATAATTATTTTAGTTTTTACACGAAGCGGAAGTATGGCAACTGATGCAGTCGAAGTATGAATTCTGCCATTCTTTTCTGTAGAAGGTACGCGTTGAACACGATGAACCCCAGTCTCATAGCGGAGTAATTTGTAGACATCTTTACCTCTAACTTCAAATGAAGCTTCCTTGTATCCATCAGCGCTACTTGTGGATTCATGTAGTATCTTCCAGCTCCATTTTTTACCTTCTGCAAATTTTTCATACATGTGTGCAAGTTCCCATGCGAAAAGTGAAGCTTCATCCCCTCCAGCTCCGGCGCGAACTTCAAGAACTATTTCATTGGGGAATTCTTCATCTTCTTTTTCACTTTTTATCATCTCTTCAATTTGGCGTTCGATAGCATCTTTTTGGAATTTAATATTTTGAATTTCTTCTTCGGCTAAGTCGCGAAGACTCTCATCACTTGCCACCATTTCATTCACTTTCTTTTCCTCACTCAAAAGACGCTCATATTCAAGAGCGAAGTAGCTAGTTTTGTGATCTTTCTTAAGTTGTTCTAAATCTAGATTCATATAATTATAGTATAACAAAAAATAAAAAGCCCCGAAAGAGCTTTTTATTTTATCATAAATTTATTTCTTTGTTTTGCCGGATGCAGCTGCGCGCTTCTTGAAGCGGTCTACACGTCCTGCTGTATCGAGAACTTTCTCGTTACCAGTATAGAAAGGATGACATTGACTGCAAATTTCAACTGTAATACTATCCATTGTAGATCCTACGGGGAAAGTTGCTCCGCATGCGCAAGTGACAACTGAAGCACTATTATATTTTGGGTGTATATTCTTTTTCATATATTTTGTGATATTATCATGATTTTACTAATCTTGCAATGGGTCAATCATAGTAGTTTGAATTTTTGTGACTCTTGCCATAACTTGTCTACCATAAGAACAAGTAGCTCCTCCAGAACCATAGTATTTACAAGCAGCTTTTATCTGGGCAGTATAACTATTACCAACACCACCAAGGTCTTTAAGGAATAAAGCTGAAGCCATAAATGCATCTTTGGCATACCAAGGATCGGGGGTTTTTATGCCTAAAGCTTTTGCCACACGACCCTTAATTCCTTGCCAAGTCGAAGGAATGAATTGTGCAGGACCCATAGCTCCACCCCAACTCGAACTTCCAGCAGATGCAATTGGACAAGACACGAGAGTTTTATATGGATCTCTACCAACCGATGTAGCTATTTCGAAGAATGGCTTAATGTCTCTCGATGGCTTCATAACATTAGGGAAAACTTTTCCACTCTTAGAACTCGCTCCAGCTCCGGTATTCATATTGGTAACATAACAAGATCCTTGATCAGTACCCAAATTACTTTCTTGGGTTATTATGGCTAGTATAAATGCTGGAGTAACGTTTGTAACTTTAGATGCATCATTTGCATATTCAAGAGCTTTTTCAAATGGAATAGCAGAAGCATCACGAAGATCAAAAAGCATTGAGAGTATTTCAGCTCGGCGTTTAGCTTTATCGTTTAATATTTTTTGATATTCGGCTTCTTTATTTTTACTAATTGATAACAATTGTTGTTTGTCTTTTTCACTTATTTCCACTGCTTTTTTAGCAGTCTCTAATTGTACTTTTGTATCTGTTTCTTTATTTTTTGTTTGTTCTAGTTTAATTTTCTCATCTTCTGTTAGAGCTTTTATACCTCTTATCTCAGTTACGGATGTATTGATACTTCTTTTAATAGAAGAGAAAGTATCTATATCGCTATACACATCAGAAATAGAATCTTTAGAGAGTATTAAAGCCAATATAGATTTATCATCTATTTCTCTGTCTTTACGAATTAATTGAGCTAAAGATTCTTGAATGTCTCCTATCCTCACATTTAAAACATTAATTTTTTTATCTTTCTCTACTATTTCCCCGCCGAGTTTTTTTATTAACAAATTTTTAGCCTGTATGTCCAATTGAGATTTTTTAATCTTGGTTTTAAGTACAGAGATATCCCTATCGATGGAAGCAGATTGTCCTTTTTGATTCTCTTTTTGTTTCTCCAAAGCAGCCATTTCTTTCTGTAGTTGATCATACTCTGCCTGAAGGATTACTCTCTCAGCTTGGGTGGTTTCGAGGCGTTGATCAGCATTTACAGTAGGGGCTTGGTATATAAAGTTACCAAAAGCCAAGCTGAATATAAATATTAAAGAAAAAAAGTATAGAATGTATCTATTCATACCCCTATTATAGCACAAAACCCCCTCCTGACCTAAATCTGGAGGGGGTTTTGTATATAAAATAAGGTTATTATGCAGTTGGAGCAGCTGTGAGAGCTTCTCCTTCCTCTTCTTTCTTGCCCTTCTTTTCTACTTCAATAGCACTTAGATCTACTACTACTTCCTCTACTTCTTCCTTAACTGCGGCTACAAGAGCGACAACTTCATCACCATCAGTAATTAGGGTTACGCCCTTAGGAAGCTTAATGTCACTTGCGTGAATCTGGTCTTCTAAGGTTGCTATACCTGTAACATCTACAACGATATTGTGTGGAAGGTCTTTAGGAAGAGCTTCAATGTCAATCTCGTGTAAGACTTTTACAAGTGTACCAAGTCCATCCTTCTCAGCTTTTGCTAAGCCTGTGAATTCAAGAGGTATTGTAACTTCAACTGGCTTGTTCATATCAATAGCAAGGAAATCAACGTGAATTGGATATCCTTTTATTGGATCTACTTGAACTTCGTGAATTAGAACGTCGACTTTTGTTGGTTTATCTTTCTCTGTAGCACCTGCAATATCAAGTACGATAGTACTTGTCTCGCCGGCTATTTTTAATATCTTAACGAAGTCTGTGCTCAAAACGGAAACGGGCTGGTTTTCCACTTGAGCGCCATAGACGACTGCTGGGATCATACCGTTATTTCGTATGAAAGCTAGCTTGTCTGTCTTACCTCGCTTTGTTGCGGTTAATATATTCATAGGTTGGATAATAACACTAAAATCCAAATATTGCAAATAAAAAAACCGGTACTCAAATGAGTAACCGGTTAATTCCTCCCACGGCATCTTGCTATAGACTGGAAGAACATCATAATAGCATTTGTCCTGCTTTTCTTCTGCCCTATTTTAGTTAGGGCTCCAAATCTGTTAGTCGTGAGGCCTTGCCTCACGATGTCCTATTCTTGTTCTCCATAGCTAATCCACTCAAATATTTCCTTATCAAAAGAATTTTTTGTGGGAAAATATTCTGGAAATGCATCTTTTGTAAGAATTAAAGAATGAAATCTTTTTATTCCTTTATAATCAAAATAACTTGAATATGAATATTTATTCAAATATTCTATTGCTTCCTTTTTATTTTGAATCCCCTTTTCTTTCCATTTTGACTGAATTAATTTGATAGGATTTAAGTGAATATAAGAGAAAAGATACTTTAAATATTTATCATTTGGTACGTGCTGTGACTTAAACTTCCCCTCAAATAAACTACCAGTTCGTTTGTATTTTTGATTATAATACATTGCGTAAGCAGTTGTTAATTTTTGCATAAATTTACTGATACTTCCATCTTTAGTTTGAGAAATAAGTACATGAAAATGATTTGGCATAATTACATATGCACCTATATGAACAAGGGGGGTTCCTCTTTCAACCTCAAATACACTAGAAAACTTTCTAATGTCAAAAATATTAAATTTTTTAGAAGAATTAGAAACATAAAGAAGATCTAAAAATCTTATATAATCTTCTTCATTATGGAATATTTTTTGTTTACTATTTCCACGATTATAAATGTGATAATATTCTCCAGGCACAAAAGCTACTTTTCTGATAGACATATCTTTATTATATAAAAAGAAACATCGTGAGGCAAGACCTCACGATTAACAAGACCTCACGATTAAAAAATATACGAAAACCGTCTTTTAACGGTTTTCGTTAAAAGACGGTTATGTCTCATTTAATGATGTTTTATATCGTAGCACCAAATTGTTGATGCTCGTAATGGTATAATCATCATCTTCACCAAAACGAAAGAGCGTTGGAGATTCTTTAAGAGATGGGCCTTCTTTTTTAGCCCATTTAATAAAACCATCCAATGAGGCGTTACTAGCAGCCATTGCGTATTTTGTAATCACAAGCGATTTAGCTGCATGCATAGTCCAGTAATTTCCGATACTCCTCATTGGAGATTCAATTTTTTCCAGAAATTTTTTACCCTCAGGGGTTTCGAGCCATAAAACATACTCATGGGTTGTTAACTCTTTTTCAATTCCAAAATCCTTTAAGTTCATGACAATAAGATATTAGTGAATGATTTTTCTTTACATTACATCTAAATAATCTTTATGTCAAATACAATACAAAATTTCCCCAGATAGAGTTTGAACCTCTATCTGGGGGAATTATTAGATTTTATAAATTATTGAATAGTTTTAGGCGGTTGTAGACTACTTCTTCTATAGCTTCTACCGCAGGTTTTAGAATTTTGTAGGGGGCAATTTCAGAGGGATTTTCTTTTAGATATTTTTCAAGAGCTTCTTTATAAGCTACACGGATTTCTGTATTAATGTGAACAATGTCTATGCCTTCTTTGATAGCATTAGTAAAATCTTCGTCTGCTATACCCGAACCTCCATGGAGAACTAATGGAGCTCCACAAGCAATTTTAATATCTTTAATCCTCCCTATATCTAATCGTGGATTACCACCTGTTACCATGCCGTGGATGTTACCTACGGACGGAGCAAGTAAATTTATACCAGTAGCTTCTACGAAGTGTTTTGCATCTTCTGGTTTTGTCATCGTTGCTTCACTTACGCCTTCTGGAATTGCATCTAGAAGTTTTGAAGATTGGCCGATAAAGCCGAGCTCTGCTTCTATCAAGATATCTCTACCCTCTTTAGCTCCTAATTCTTTAGCATAATCTACGCATTGTTTGGTTATTTTTATGTTTTCTTCAAGCGGTAGTTTTACCAAGTCTATAATAGCGGCATCGTATCCGGCATCTAAGGCCGCTTTAACTCTCTCAAAACTGTAGTGGTGGTCTGCATTTAAGAATATTGGATAATTATCTCGCTCACGGATCATTTTGACCAAAGTTGCAACTTCATCTCTACCAATAAATTCTTCTTCTCCTTCTGAAACTCCAATAATAACTGGCACGTTTAATTTTTTAGCTGCATTGTAAATACCATGCAGGCTTTCCATATTTGAAATATTAAAATGCCCGATAGCTGTACCCTTCTCCCCTGCTTCTTTTATATATTCTCTTAAGGTTTTCATGTTCATATTATATCATAATATGGTACAATATAAACATATGGATAAAGATAAACAAATCGATTTCTTAGCTATAGGAGATATAGCAACTGAGCCATTTATAAGAATTACAGACGCAGAAGCAAGTTGTGATCTGCAAGGAGAACATTGCAAGATATGTTTTCGTTTTGGGGATAAAATTCCTTATGAATCAGCTGAAGTGTGTAAAGCTGTCGGGAATAGTCCAAATGTGGCAGTAGGCGCAAGTAAGCTAGGCGTGAGCACGTCACTCATATCTTATGTTGGAGATGATTTAGTCGGTAAACAAGACATTGAATCTTTAATGAAAGACGGAGTAAATATAGATCACATGAAAATTGTTCCTGGCATGGAATCTAATTATCATTATGTTCTTTGGTATGCGAATGAAAGAACTATTTTAGTAAAACACACCGAATTTCCTTATTCATTTGGGGACGATGTTCCAGAAGCAAAATGGGTTTATCTTTCTTCTCTCGCGTCAAATTCGGAAGATTATCATAAAGAAATAGCAGAATATTTGAAAAAATTTCCTGAGATAAAGCTTGCTTTTCAACCCGGAACTTTTCAAATTAAGCTAGGGACTGAAATGTTGAAAGACATATATGAAAGGACTGAAATATTATTCTGTAATTATATTGAAGCCAAAAGAATATTAGAAACTGAAGAAAGTGATAAAATCAAACTTTTAGAAATGTTGCATGGCTTAGGTCCTAAAACAATAGTTATGACCGATGGATTAAGTGGGGCTTATACATATGACGGGAAAGATGTTTTGTTTGTACCTGTGTATAGTACCGAATCTTTTGAATCAACAGGAGCTGGAGATGCCTTTGCAAGTGCAATGATCAGCGCGATTATATTAGGAAAAGATTTGAAGGAAGCATTTTTATGGGGTCCTATTAATTCCATGTCTGTTGTCTCACAAGTTGGAGCGCAAAAAGGACTTCTCACCCAAGAAAAGATTGAAGAATATTTATCTAATGCACCGGAAGAATATAAGGTGACTAAAATTAATTAATATGAAAAATATAGAATTGCTTCCTGGGGTTTTTAAAAATGCGGGTAGAGATGAACCAATATTATCTGTCCCCAACGAGAATTGGGATAGAGAAATAATTGAGCTTGAAGAACAAATAAAGAATATAAAGAAGATGATAGAAGAAACTGACGACGGAGAAGAGATTGAGCATTTAAAAGATTTAATTACAGATAAAGAATTAGAAATTAAATTAATAGGTGTTCAGAAAAATTCAAAGAATAATTAATCCATAAAAGCGAGCTAGTTTAGCTCGCTTTTATTTTTAAAATTGCTTCTATGATACTATCAGTATCTATTTTATAATACTTGGCAAGTTCATCGGGTTTTCCTGATTGACCGAATTGGTCTTTTATTCCCACAAATTCTATTCTTGTAGGGTGGAATTCACTTAAACATTCAGCACAAGCCGAACCCATCCCACCTGCTACTTGATGATCTTCAACTGTGATTATCCTCTTTGTTTCTTTTGCTAAAGTAATAATAGCCTCTTTGTCCAAGGGTTTGATCGTGGATAAATTCATAACTTTTATTTTTATTCCCTCACTCTCTAATTGTTTAGCAGCTATTAAGGCATTATATAAAACAGGACCTGTGGCGATTATACCTACTTCTGCTAAACCATTTTCTGGACCAAAGACTATTTGTGATTTACCTATTTCAAAAAGTGTCTCTTCTGTTGTAATTATGGGAGTATCATTACGAGCGACCCTTAAATAACTTGGATTTTTTGTTCTTGCTATAGCTTCCGTTGCTTTCTTGGCCTCTATTGCATCACAAGGTGAGATAACTATCATGTTTGGTAACACACGTGTGAGAGCTATATCCTCAAGCATTTGGTGACTTCCTCCATCAGGTCCAACAGAGAGACCAGCATGAGAACCGACTATTTTTACATTTTGATTGTTGTAACAAATAGTAGTGCGAATTTGTTCCCAATTGCGTCCGGGGTTAAAAATAGCATATGAAGCCATAAAAGGAATCTTACCCATAGCCGCCATTCCACTTGCCACACTAGCCATGTTTTGTTCTGCTATTCCTACTTCTATAAAGCGTTTTGGAAATTTATCGGCAAAAAGATTCATTTTGACTGATTCTAATAAATCAGCACAAAGCGAAACTACTTTTTCATTATCAATACCTGCGAGAAGCAATCCTTCACCAAATCCTGCCCTCGTAGATTTCTTCTCTACATCAGAATTAAAAATTTTAGTATTTAATTTTAAATTTTGATTAAGCATATTATTTTAATTTATCTCCTAACATATTTAACTCTTTAATAGCCATTTCATATTGATCTTTATTAGGAGCAACACCGTGCCACTTATAATCATTTTCCCATTCTTTTACACCCTTAGAGGGAATTGTATTGGCAATAATAACTGATGGTTTCCATTTTGTATTTTTGGCATGATAAATGGCGTGATTAATTTCTCTAAAATCATTTCCATTAATTTTTTGTACATCCCAATTAAAAGATTTCCATTTGTCTTCTAAAACACTAAGTGGCATAACTTCTTCAGTTGTTCCATCTATCTGTATGAAATTACGATCAACTATGACTATTAAGTTGTCGAGTTTGTATTTAGCTCCAAGCATTATCGCTTCCCAATTTTGTCCTTCATTTAATTCTCCGTCGCCAACTAAGCAGTATATTGTTTTATCTACTCCATTATCCATTCGAGATGCTATTGCCATCCCCACGGCTTGTGACAAACCTTCACCGAGGGGTCCCGAAGAAGTATCTACCTGAGGGAGAAATTCACGATGAGGATGACCTTGAAGGGGCGAGCCAAACTTACGAAGAGTTTTCAATTCTTCGAATTTGAAATATCCTGCATGCGCCATCGTGGCATAAAGTACAGGACAAATGTGCCAATTGGAGAGTACTAGGTGATCTCGATCTTTCCAATATGGATTCTCTGGCTTATGTCTAAGTGCATTAAAATAAAGATAGGTAAATATATCAGCCATTCCAAGTGCGCCTGCTGTATGACCAGAACCTGCAAGATAAAGCATTTCAACTATACTCTTACGAATATCATTTGCTTTAATTTTTAACTCTTTTATTGTTTCATCTTTAATATTTTCCATATTACAAATTTTCTAATTCTTTCATCGTCTCCTTTACATCAAAACTTCTCATTAAGGCACTTCCAACCACTAATCTATTTGCTCCAGCTTTTACCAGTCTTGGAGCTGTTTCTTCATTGACGCATCCATCAATACTTATAATTAAATCGGGGTATTGGGATTTCAAATCTTCAATCTGATTTAAAACTCTGTCATCAAATGATTCCCCTTGAAAACCAATATGCTCGATTCCCATACATTGTACAAAATCTATAGAATTTATAAAAGGGAAAAGTTTCTCTATAGCGGTTGTTGTATTTATTGCGATTCCTATTTCTAGGTTCTCTCTGGTATATGGATCTATTGAGTTTATAAATTCTTTAAGCTCATCTTCATTTTCGGCTTCTAAATGAAATATTATCCTTTTAGCTCCAAGTCTGACAAAAAAATCAAATTGCTTAATAGCATCTTTGACCATTAAATCAAATTCAAAGTCTAGGTTTTCCCAGTATGGCATTCCCTCTTCCTCACCTAATATTAAGGCTACGCTTTCCGCATCATCCCTATCCATTGGCCAAGATTTTGACTCGACGAACTTACCATCACATATATCTATTTGCACGATGCGTGCTATGTTTACAACATTTGCGATTTTTTGTCGGAGATCATTTATATTTTTAGCTAATATGGCTGGTATAACTTCGGTCATAGTTATTTTTCTTCTTCATTAATTTTATTAATTCTTCTTACATGACGTTCATCATTTGTAAAAGGTGTATTCATGAATAATAGAATGGCGTTTTTGGCTTCATCTTCTGTTATGAATCTTGCTCCAAGAGAAAGAATGTTGGCATTATTGTGCTCTCTACCTAGTTTTACTATTTCCAAATTTCCCCCATAGAATTCTATAGCTCTTATTCCATCTACTTTGTTTGCTGAGATTTGCTCTCCTTCCCCACTTCCACCTAAAATTATACCAAGTGATTGATGATCTTTTACAACAGCTTCTGCTACTGGAATTATAAAATCAGGATAATCATCTTCATTATCTAGATTGAAAGCTCCTTTATCTACAACTTCTATATTGAGACTTTGCATATAAGCCCTCAATTTTTCCTTAAGTTCGTATCCTGCATGGTCACTACCGATGTATATTTTCATACAGATTATTATAACATTTTTTAAATATATAATATAATAATACTATGATTAATTTCCATAAATATCATGGTGCTGGTAATGACTTTATAATGATAAACAATCTGGATAAAAGTATTTTCCTTACACCAGAGGATATAAGCCTATATTGTGATAGGAATTTTGGTATTGGAGCTGATGGTATTATTCTTTTGGAGCCTTCAGGAACGGCTGATTGTTTTATGAATTATTATAATTCTGATGGAAGTATTGCTCAGATGTGCGGAAATGGAGCTCGCTGTACAGCTAAATATTATTTAAAAGAAACAGGAAAAGATGTAAAAGTAATCAATCTGGAAACTCGTGCAGGTATAAAGAATATAAAAATAAATGAAGATGATACTTACTCTGTCGATATGGGAGCACCAATGTTTGAAAGTGCAGACTTCCCTGCTGGAACTTTAAAACCTGAAGGATTTGATTTCAGTTGTGTATCTATGGGGAATCCTCATACGATCACTTTAGTAAATGATTTAGAAAAAATAGATTTAAAAACAGTTGGCCCTAAAGTAGAGAATGATGAAAATTTTCCAAATAAGATAAACGTAGAATTTGTACAAAAAATAATGAATGACTATTACAAAGTAAAAGTCTGGGAGCGTGGCTGCGGAGCAACCCTTGCTTGTGGTACAGGTGCTTGTGCTGTTTATTCTATATTAAATAAAATAGAAAATTTTAATAAAGAAATAACATTAGAATTCCCTGGTGGAAAGCTTTACCTATCTAAAAACGAACAAGACCACGTAATTTTACGTGGCCCTGCTACATTTGTATTTGAGGGAGAAATTATTTAATACTTTGTCCTGTTTTGATGACGTGGTCTACAAGTGTGTACGTATACCCCATTTCGTTGTCGTACCAGCCCATAACTTTTACAAGGTTACCTCCGACGACGCGAGTCATCTCTAAGTCGGCTATACAAGCATGACTTTCTCCAAGAATATCTGAGGAAACTAGATTATCTTCTGTAACAGTGAAGAGCTTGTGCCAGCGAGGGTCAAAGGCTGCCTTCTTCATTATTTCATTTACTTCTTCTTTTGTTGTGTCTCTTTGGGCAATGAATGTAATATCTACGATTGATCCTGCAGGAACTGGTACGCGGATAGATATACCATCAAAGAGGCCTTTGAGTACTGGGAAGGCTTCTGTAACGGCTATAGCAGCTCCTGTGGATGAAGGAATGATGTTTTGGGCTGCTGCACGACCTTCACGAAGGTCCTTCTTACTTGGACCATCTACGAGTGCTTGAGTAGCTGTATATCCATGAACTGTATTTAAAATTGCTTTCTCTATGCCGATAGATTCGTGCATTATAGCGATAAGTGGTGAAGCCGCATTTGTAGTACAAGAAGCGTTTGATGTGATGTCGCAAGTTCCAAATTTTTTCTCGTTGATACCAAGGAGAATAGTTGCCCCCGGTGTTGTACTTTCGGCTCCTTTTGATGGGGCACTAATAACTACCTTTTTAGCGCCTTGATCTAAATGAAACTTTGCTTTATCAAATGAAGTAAAGAGGCCAGTTGATTCCACCACGACATCAATATCTAAATCTTTCCAAGGAAGCTTTGTTGTATCTTTTTCTGAAAGATATTTAATCTTTTTGCCATCTATAACCAAATCAGTTCCTTCCGCTTCTACTTTATGATCCCATTTTTTATAAACTGTATCGTGGCGAAGCAAATATGAAAGACTTGCGATTGAACCCAAATCATTAATAGCCACTATTTCTACCTCGGGGTTATCCCAAGTGATTTTCAAAAATGCTCTTCCAATTCTTCCAAAACCATTTATTGCGACTCTTACTTTTTTCATATATTTTTAAGCGGAACAAATTATTTTATAAAAAATGGTCTGGCTCTTCGTCCTCCCTCATCCGAGGACCTTTTTTAGAATATAATTTGTGAAGCTTTATATTGCTATGCTAATAATTCTTTTAATAATTTCTGCACAAGGCTTGGATTTGCACTACCCTTGCTTTCTTTCATGACTTGTCCAACTAAAGACATTATAGCATTTTCCTTACCACTTTTATATGTAGCGACAACTGTTGGATTGGCGTCGATTATTCTTTGAACTATTTCTTTCAAAGTTCCTTCATCGTGATTTTGTATTAAACCTTTTTCTTCTGCTATTTTTAATGGAGATTCATCTTTTAGAACAATTATAGCTAAGATGTCTTTTGCCCCACGTGAAGATATTTTACCATCACTCACCATATTGATAAGCTCAGAAAAATTCTCTGCGTTTGGAAGTTTAATCCCCACGTTAATTTTCTTGAGTCCTAGATAGTCAGAAGTTGTGTAGTTTGAAGCAGTTTTAACCTTTTCTTTATCAGTTAATATTTTTGCTACATTTTCAAACCATGACCCAAGTTCTTGATCAACAATATAACTTTCAATATCTTCATCTTTAATACCGTAATCATTTCTGTATTTATTTCTCTTTGATTCTGGAAGTAGAGGTAGTTCTCCTCTCATTTTCTCTATATCAAAAATTTTACTTAGATAAAGCTTTGGTAAATCTGGGTCTGGGAAGTAACGGTAATCATTAGCATTCTCTTTTTTACGTTGAGAGAAAGTAGATTGTTTGTTCTCGTCCCAACCACGAGTCTCCTGAACTATCTCATCACCACGGCCTTCATCTAACAGTGCAGTCATTCTTTTTACTTCATATTCAGCTGCGCGCTCCATTGCTTTGAAAGAATTTATATTTTTAACTTCTACTTTAGTGCCAAATATTTTTGGATCTTCTGAAATGGAAATATTAAGCTCTACTCGCATCTGGCCTTTCTCCATGTTTGCTTCTGATACTCCTAAATATCTTAAAACTATTTGAAGTTCTCGCCCAAAATCTCCTGCTTGCTTAGCAGAATGTATTACTGGTTCTGTGACAAGCTCCATAAGAGGAACGCCTGCACGATTGAAATCAACAAGAGAATAATCCCCTCGGTCATGCTTACTTGTTGCTGTATCTTCTTCTAAGTGCACACGAGTGATATCTACTCCCTTAAGAGAACCACCCGAAACAATTGGGTATTTGTATTGAGATATCTGATATCCTTTTGGAATATCTGGATAGAAGTAATTCTTTCGATCAAATTCTGTAAAGTTAGCTATATTTGCACCAAGAGCAAGACCCACTTTGATAACACTCTCTACGGCCTTCTTATTTATTACAGGTAAGGTTCCAGGATGAGCCATACAGACAGGACATATATTTACGTTTGGTGTTATTTCATCAGGATCATTTTTACACCCACAAAACATCTTTGAATTAGTGTGTAATTCTGCATGAATCTCAAGTCCTATAGTGGTATAATATTGCTTTGACATAATAGGAGTATAGCAAAATTTGTAAAAATTTGAAAATTATGTAAGAATATTAGCTGTAAGTCACTTGCCCGAGTGGCGGAACTGGTATACGCGCACGACTTAAAATCGTGTCTCGTAAGGGATGTGGGTTCGACCCCCACCTCGGGCACCAAATGAAAAGCTGGCTTTTGCCAGTCTTTTTATTTGTGCCCGAAGCAAACAAACTGCTTTGTTTGCGAGGTGGAAATCGAAAAGCTTTTCGTTTTTCAGTATTAACTGAAACGAAAAGGTATACTGTTCCTGTAAGGAAAGATATCCCACCTCGGGCACCAAATGAAAAAGTTAGGAAGTAGAACTTCCTTAATTTTTTTGTATGTCTAGTATAGAAATAATTTCTAAATGCAGATTATTCATATTTTCTTTGTTTAAATCATAAATAGGTAAATATTTTATATCAATAATTTCATCTTTATGTATAAGGGTATCATTCTGTTCTCCTATTTCTAGTATTTTAAAGAAAGACATACTGGAATCAAAGAAAATATCTAGATCATCTGCATAGAATTTTGTCTGTATCTGGTATATTGGATTTTCTTCTAATTTAAGAACTTCACTGCCTGTCTCTTCTAAAAATTCTCTCTTTAAAGTATCTATTAAATTTTCATTTAATTCTTTCCCTCCACCAGGAAATTCCCAAATATCAACCCAGCTTGGTTTAACAAGTAAAACTTCTCCATTTTTTATATAGATTCCATTAGCTGATTCTCTTTTTTGAGATTCAATATTATCTGGTTTTTCGTGATGATTCCCTTTTCTGTCTTTATACATAAAATTACAACTTTGGTAAATAGAGTGATGGATTAAGATAAGCACTTAAGGCTGCAATAGGCTGAGTGAATATTTTGCCGTTACAAGCTTTACTTGGAACTGTATCAACCTTTACTCCAGTAGAGGCATAGACTGCTACGTGTAAATGAGGACCAGTTGATGATCCTGTATTTCCAGAGAGGGCTACTATATCTCCTTTCTTAACTGTGTCGCCAACTGATGCTTTTATCTCTGATAAATGTCCATAAGTACTTGAAAGTCCATTATTATATTTTATAAAAACCCATTTACCAAAAGAAGCTCCCTTACAAGCAATATCTGTATCTCCTGTACCTTCCACTGTTCCAGATGCCATAGAAAATACATTACTTCCAACCTTCGCTCTAAAATCTAGTCCATAGTGGAATTTACCCCATCTAGAACCATACGGAGAAGTTATTGTTATGGCACTAAGCGGCCAAGATAATACTCCAGATCCTGCTTTCGGTAAAAGTTTTGGATTTAAAATGAATTTTATTTGAGCCTCATAATCCTCTATAGATTTTTCAAAAGTTTCTTTTCTTTTTAATTGTTCCGCTAACATTTTTTGATATTCTGATTCTTTATTTTTTGTTGCAACCAAAAGACTGTCCTTCTCTTTTTTGTTTGCTGTTATTTCTAATTCTTTAGCGGTTAAGGTTTTTTTAAGAGTATTGAGGACTTGTTGTTCGTCTTCTTTTTTAACCTTAGATACAACTAGGGTATTTTTCTGAATAGATACATTTTCAATATTGTCTTTTATTTCCCTATTTAAACTTATAACATTATTGTATTCACGACTTAAATCACTTAAACTATTTTGTGATAAAAAGTTTTGCAAAAAACCAGTATTATCTTGCTGATACAAATCTCTCAATAAAACAGCTAGTGAATCTCTCGATTTATTTAAAATACTGTTTTTTGTGATAATTTCATTATCTAAACTTTTTATCACAAGACCCGTAGCTTTAATTTTCTTTTCTGTTTGTTGTCTTTCTTTGACCAGCTTATCTTTTTTAAGGGTTAAGTCTTTTATTGCACTCGCTAATGTTTTTTTCTGTTCGGCAGTTATTGCTATCTGGCCAGAGAGAGCAGCTATTTCTTTATTTATCTTTTCAATTTCACTATTAGCAGTATCTATTTGGTTTCTTAATTGACTCTCCGTTTCCGCATATGAAAAAGTCGAAAAAGCGAATAGGGCTAATACGGTAAAGATTGTACTCCATATGTATTTCTTCATCACAATTCTTATTATACTACATTTCTTGACTTAACACTGAAATTGCTTTGTTTATACGGCTTATAGTCTCTTTTTTACCCAAAATATCAGTTAAAATGAAAGGATCTGGTGACTTATCGAGCCCTGATAGAGCAAAACGTATAGGATGAAGAATTTGTCCTCTATTTTCCTTACTGTCTGCAAGCTCCATTAGGAATATTTTGATATTATCTTTATTAAATTGAAACTCTTCGGTCTTTTCTATTATTTCTAATACTTCTTTTAAATTTGATATTGTTTTGTCCTTGTCCGTATCTTTATAAATTAATTTACTAGCTTCATAAACAGGCTCTTTATAAAAGAAATCAAGTTCCCCGTTCTCTACCATCGTTTTAATGTCTCCAAACTTAGAGATTCTTTCTGTGATGACAGGAATAATCTTTTTAATTTGGAGCTCTATGGGAAGCCAAGCAAATACATATTTTTCTAATTCATTTTCTCCCAATAATTTTATATGTTCCTTATTTATCCAATCAAGTTTCTCTTCGTTGTATTTACCTCCACTTATATGAATTTGCTCAATTTCAAAAAGATCAATAAATTCATCAGAAGTTAAAATTTCTTTTTCTCCCTTAGGACTCCATCCAATAAATGCCAAGAAGTTTAACATCGCACTCGGTAAATACCCTTCCTTTTCATATTCTAAAAAGTCTTTTGCTCCATCTCTTTTACCAAGCTTCTTTTTTCCATCAGGTCCCATTATTGGAGGTAAGGTTGCGTATTCTGGTCTTTTTATATCAAGTGCTTCGTATATTGATAGAAACTTAGGAGTAGAAGATATAAATTCGTCTCCACGCATGACGTGCGTGACATCCATTTCTAAATCATCAATAATGTGTGCGAAGTTGTAAGTTGGATACCCATCGCTTTTAATCAATATAAAATCATCAAGTGCTTCAGGGCCCGCGGATAATTTGCCACGAACAAGATCATTCCATTCATAACTTTTAATATCTTTAACTTTGAAACGAAGTGGTTTAGTTCCATCCCAAACTGGAGGATTTTCTGGTCTATGATCTCTATATAAGAATGGTCTTTTTTCTTCATCAGCTTTTTTTCTAAAAGCCTCGACTTCTTCTTCTGTATAAGGATCAGCATATGCATAGCCCTTTTCGATTAAAATCTGTGCATATTTTTTGTATGATTCTAATCTTTCTGATTGTTTATATGGAGCATGTGGGCCACCAATATCAGGACCTTCATTCCAATTAATATTAAGCCACTTAAGAGATTTTATTATATGATCTATTGATCCATCTACTTCACGAGCTTTATCTGTATCTTCTATTCTTAAAATAAAAGTGCCATTATTCTTCTTAGCATAAGCCCAAGCATACAAAGCGGTACGAATACCACCAATGTGTAGATATCCAGTCGGGGACGGAGCAAAACGCGTAACTACTTTTTGTTTTTGATTTTCCATATTATATTTCTTCGTGAGATTGTGCTATTTTAATCGCTTCATCTGCTATTTTAAACGCTGCGTCTTTATTAGCGAAACTTAAAGCTGCTTCTTTCATCTTTTCTCTCTTTTCTTTGTTGCTCATTATCTTATCGATTTCGGATATAAGAACATGAGGAGTTAAGTTGGTCTCATCAATGACTTCACAAGCCCCAGTTCTGGCATAATTATAAGCATTCTTGCGTTGATGATCACCATTTGAATTTGTAATTGGTATTATTATAGATGGAATTCCCCATGAAGCTATTTCAAATATTGCAGAACCAGCCCTTGAGATAATTATGTCAGCTATTCCGGCAGCCATTCGAGTTGCTAAATTGTTCAAATATGGAACTGCTACATAACGAGTCACGTTATCATTTTTTTCCATGACTAGTTTAGACCGAGATGATACATCGTCTATGTTATCTATTCCTGTTTGGTGGATTATTTGATATTTAGAAAGTAAATCAGGTAATACTTCTAATAAAATATTATTTATTGTTTCTGCACCTTGTGATCCTCCTATAACTAAAATAATTGGTAAGTTAGAATTTAATTTAAAAAATTCATGAGCACCCTCCTTACTTCCATTCAGAATATTTTTTCTTATTGGCTGACCAGTAAGAGCTGTTTTTTCTTTAGGTAAAAATTCTATTGCTTCAGGCCAAGAAATAGCTACTTTTTGTGCGAATTTAGCTGTCCAAATGTTTAATCTACCAGGATATGAATCTGATTCATGGACAATGACAGGAATTCGAAGTAATTTAGCAGCAAACACTGCTGGAAATGCAGCATAGCCACCTTTTGAAATAACTACATCAGGATAGATGAAGAACATAGAAATGAGACCAAAGAACATACCTGTTGCCGTCGAGAACATATCAAAAAAGTTTTTAATAGAAAAGTATGTGCGCATTTTACCAGCAGGAATCTGAACATAAGTAATATTATTTTCAAAGAGCATACGCTTGTCGTATGGTTTATCTGACATGTAGTAAAGCTTCAAGTCTATTATTTTTTCTTTATCTGCTACCTCTGTTAACTTCTCAGCGATAGCTATTAATGGATAGAAATGTCCACCAGTCCCCCCTCCTGTAAGTAATATTTTCATATAGGCTTAATTATAGCGTATTTGTATATTTTTTTCTAGTGAAGAATACAAGGTCTTATACTTGTTTCTTTTGAAATTTTGAGATATTTAGAATTATACCCATGAGACCGATATCTATAAGAAGCGCAGTCCCCCCTTGAGACATAAAAACGAGAGGGACGCCGGTTAATGGAAAAACACCTATTATAGAAGCAATATTCATAAAAGATTGGGCTGTAATCATTGTTATGATACCTATAACAAAAAGTTTACTAAAAGAGTCTGGTGCATAGTGGGCTATACGATAACCTCTTAATGAGAATGCCACATAAAGACAGATGATCAAAACTGAACCGATAAAACCAAGTTCTTCACCTACAACAGCAAAGATTGAATCCCCTTGTGGTTCGGGTAAATAATTAAACTTTTGAATACTTTGACCCAAACCTCTACCCATAACTCCACCTGAACCGACAGCAATGAGAGATTGTTGAATCTGGTAAGAAGAAGTACTACCATTTTCGTTGGGATTCAAAAACGTAGTTATTCTACTTTTCAAATATGGAGTCGTAAAAGCAAGAATTACAAAAGCAATAACAGAAACCAAAAATAAACCAAGAATATATTTCCATGGAGTACCGGAAACAAAAAGCATTACAAGTCCAGTTGCAGTAATTAGAATTAGACTTTTTGTATCAGGTTGTTTAATTAGCAAAGCGGCAATAATTCCAATTAGAACAATAAGAGGTAAAAGACTGAAACGAATATCTTTTACCTTTCCTTTCATGGAAGAAAGCCATGCAGCAAAATATATAATGAATCCGATTTTAAGAAATTCTACAGGTTGTAAAGAAATACCAAAAACATTTATCCATCGGCGTGATCCTCCATGTTCAAATCCTAGTCCAGGCACAAAAACAAGTGCAGTTACTATTATAGAAGCTATAAATATAGGTAGTGAATATGCTCGCCAAAATTTATAAGGTATACGTAATCCAAAATAAAGAGTTACGAGTCCACCGACAAGTCCATAAACTAACTGACTAAAGATAACACTATTAAATTTAGGTACATTCTTATTTAAAATACCAAGTGAAGCCGAAACAAACATGATCACTCCTATGATTAAAAGAGAGAGAACTATACTAAAAAATATTTTGTCGATTTTATTATTATTCATTTATAAACTTTAACTTATAAGAGCAAGCACAACACCCATGATCGCTGTCATAATACCTACTATCCAATAACGCATTGTTACTTTATATTTAGGCCAACCAAGTGCTTCAAAGTGATGATGCAGTGGTGCAAAAAGAAAAACCTTTTTACCATTTCTTAATTTTCGTGAAGCTATTTGTATTATATTCGATAAGGAAGTTATAAATAAAGGAAAAGCAATTATTGGTAAAAGCAATACAGTGTTTGTCATAAATGCTATAACTGACAGGGTCACAGTGAGCCCTATCATGCCCGTTTCCCCCATGTAAAAGCGCGCTGGAGGTATGTTAAACCATAGGAATGCTAGTATAGCACCCGTTATAACAGCACAAAACGTTGCAATATCAAACTGATTATTAAAGAATGCTATAAGTGTATATGCAGCAAAAATAGAAGATAAAACTCCACCTGAGAGACCATCTACTCCATCTATAACACTAGTTGACCACAAAGAAATCATTACCAACATAAAAAATGGAATAAAAAGATAGCTCAGATTTACTAAACCATACCAAGGGATGTATAAATCTGTAACACCAAGTTTTATATAAAACCAAAGTCCAATAATTAATCCTAACGTTAGAATGATTCCTATTTTGATATATCTTAACACTATTGGATCTGTGGTCCATTTACCCTTCCCAAAAATTTGAAGAAAGTCATCACCAAGGCCAATAATAGAAGCGACAATCAAAGTAAAGAATGGGAGTAGTGTCTGGCTACGACTTATAAAATACATTTTCATTGATGCATCATTTATAAATAAGAAATCAATCATTGCGATAATAGCGACAGTAAGAATTACAGATATCCATATTATCATTCCTCCTGTACGTGGAGTGGAAACTTCAGCTGCTGTATCGTGAATTTTAGAAAAAATGCTTCCCTCTTTTTCTGGAATATTATTATCTCTAGAGACTCTGCGCCACATTTTGTATTTATAAAAATAATGTGTCGCCAAAGGTGTTAAAGAAATACCAACGATGAAGCTTATGATTGCTGGTAAAAAAATTTTAATAGCATTAGTCATTATTTTCGTTTTGATTAATTACATCTGTTAAAGAAAGAGATACTTGTTCATAATTGGGTAATTCTTTTATGGAAGTTATACCCATATACGAAAGTGCTCCAAAAGTTGGCCGGTAAAGAATTTTTCTACTATCTTTACTGTCTACTATTTTTTCAATAAGTCCACGAACCAATAAATTACGTAATATAAAACTCGAATTAACTCCACGTATATAGTCTATCTCACTTCTTCCAATTCCATTTTTATATAAAACAATAGATAAAGTTTCTAGTGATGCTTTTGAAAGTTCTTTATTAATCTCCTCTTTACGTATTTTTTCTATAAGAGGTGATAATTCTCCTGTAATACCTAGCACAACCTTGTCATCCTTCCTTACTAATACAAGTCCTCGTGCTAAAAGTGAATGGTCAAGCTTGTTTAATGCATCTTCTATACTTGCTTCACTCACTGCTAAAAATTCAGCTAATTTTTTAATAGTTACATCTTCTCCTTTATAAAAAAGTAAACCTTCAATTTTTGATTCTAGTTCTATGGCCATACTATTCTTCGTTATTTATTAATACTTGTTTATTCATTTCAATGTCTCCAAACGATGCCGTTTGTATCACATCTATCAATCCTTCTCTAACCAATTCTAACATAGCTAGGAATGAAACGATAATATGGACTTTCATTTCATCTCCATCTCCTGCTCCATGGCTCTGAGAGAACTCCCTGAAAGAAATGTTCATGGCGTTCTGTATTCGATCTGTGAGGCTGTTTATGATTTGATCTATGTTTATAATTTTCTTTATTTGTATTTCTGGTAACTTAGCTTCTTTTTTAGGAACTTGTTTAAGGATGTCATTAATACAATTAGTAACATTTACTATAGTTATCGATGGGTCTGGTAAAAACATTGGTTCACTCCAAATACGATCAACTGGTGTAAATATTATATTAACTCCAAAATTATTCTTTATATCAATACTGGCATTTTTAATAATTTGATAAATTTTTAGTCTCTTCTCTAGGTCCACAATTTTCTCTGTCTCGTCAATAGTAAGATCTAAATTGGGTAATAAAGACTTAGACTTAATCAGTATAAGAGTTGCAGCGACAAGAATAAAATAAGATACATCATTTATACTTCTGTTCTCTTCACTCAAAGATTTCACATAAGCTATATAATCATTGGTAACTTCTGCCAGTGAAATCTCATTCACAAAAAGCTTTCTTTGTTCTATTAGAGAAAGAAGTATATCAAGTGGTCCCTCAAAAGTACCTTGTTTTACTTTATATTGTGAAATAATTTCTGGCATATTAAATTAATATCCTTCATCAGTTAACCTTTCATCTATTCTATTCATATCTCTTGGGAACATACAAGCTTCACGAACGTTCTTAAGTCCTAAGAGTTGCATTGTGATACGCTCCGCTCCAAAAGCAAAGCCGCCTTCAGGTGGAACTCCATACTTGAATGCCTCTAGAAACATCTTAACTTTGTTAGGATCCATATTCCAAAGCTTCACATGTTCTTCTAACTGTTTTGAATCATTAATTCTTCTACCTCCTGATAGCCATTCTACCCCGCGACAAATAAGATCCATACCTTCATTATATTCTGGCTCATCTGGATTGGGATAAATATAAAATGGTTTCTTGCGAGTTGGATATCCATAAATAAATACAAAGTCTGATCCAGTCTCTTTTTTGACTATTTCACAAATTTCTCTTTCATCTTGAGTATTTGTATCTTTCTCACCACGTACATCACGACCATAAACTTCAAAAATCTTTTGTTGAACTTCTCTTAAGGAAAGAGTTGGAGTTTTATCTATCATAGTTGGTAATTCTATCCCAAGTAATTTAATGTGTTCACTATTCTTTTCTTCAACTTTTTTCAAGATGTGCTTAACTGTATTCTCGGCCATATCACGTACATCAGTCCAAGAATTTATGAAGGCCATTTCTGCATCAAGAGAAACAATTTCTGTAAGGTGTCTTGTTGTCGATGATGGTTCAGCTCTGAAAACTTTGTTTACAGAAAAGCATCTTTCAAAAGCGGACATGACTATCTGTTTATAAAGTTGTGGAGATTGAGATAGATATGCCTTCTTTCCAAAGTAGTCGATTGAGAAAACTTCCGCCCCTCCTTCGGCGGTAGCAGGAACCATACTTGGTGCTTGGAATTCAAAGAACAAATTTTCCTTCATGAATTCACGGAAAGAATCAATAACCGTTTCCTCTATTTTAAAAATAGCTTGTATTTTAGGCTGTCTTAAAATCAAAGCTCTATTGTCTAGCTCTGTAGTTAATTCTAGATTGTAACCTCCGAGTGATATATCAAATGGTAATGGAGCGGCTTCGGCTAAAATTTCAATTTCCATTATCTCAAGTTCAAGATCACCATTTAAAACTCCTTCTTTGATATTTCTTTCAGGCCTTTTATTTACTTTCCCGTTTACTTTTACGGCAAATTCTTTGCGTAAAGTCTTACCAACTTCTAATGTATCTATATAGTTTGGCAATATAACTCCTTGAACTATTCCTGTCATATCGCGAAAGTCCAAAAAAATCATTTTACCTTGATCACGCCTGACATCAACCCAACCAGAAATGGAAACCGCCCCACCGAGAAAATCTTTTAAGTCTTTTATATAAGTACGTTGCATATATTTAAATAATAATTTAATAATAAAAAAATAAAACTAATGTAAATTTTTAGCTATTAGGAATTCATACGGCACAGAAATAATGAAAGTAATAGCAACTAGTATCCAATAAAAAGGTGTGAATAAATACCAAACTACCTTATCTTTTTTCTTTTGTGCAAAATACCACTTTTGAACCTTTGTGTGAATTATGTTTATAGGCCAATATATAACCCCAAATATTACTGTAAATAATATGCGAATGTATTTCATAAATTAAAAATAGTTAATTTTCATTGCTTTTTTAACTTCGGCCATTGTTTCTTGCGCGACAAGTCTCGCCTTTTTAGTACCTTCTTCTAAAATTTTCATAACCTCTTCTGGATTTTTAGCCAATTCTTCCCTCTTTGTGCGTATAGGACTTATTAAATTTTCAAGTATGTCTATTAATCTCTTCTTAATAACAACATCTCCCAGCCCTCCTTTCTTGTATTGCTTCTTAAGATCATCTATCTCAGCTCTATTAGAATCAAATATATCTAAATAAGTGAAAACGACATTACCTTCTACTTTACCAGGATCTTCCACATGAATGTGCCCGGGGTCTGTATACATATTCATAACTTTTTTTGAAATTTCATCTTTGGTATCTGAAAGATAAATTGCATTATTGAGAGACTTACCCATTTTAACTCCACCATCTATCCCTACCAATCTTCCAGTGCTACCTGTCATGTGCTTTATATGACTAAATGTTTCCCCATAGTAGCGATTAAAAGTATCTACAATCTCATTGGCTTGTTCGATAACAGGAAGTTGATCTTCACCAACTGGAATCAAATTTGCTTGAGCAAACAAAATGTCTGCTGCTTGCGAAACTGGATAGCAAAGAAATCCAGCAGGCACATCTTCACCAAAACCTTTTTGCTTCATCTCATCTTTAACCGTGGGATTTCTTTTGAGTCGAGCAAGTGTAACTAGATTTAGAAAAATGACTGTGAGTTCAGCAATCTCAGGAATTTCTGACTGGATGAACATTATCGTCTTCTTCGGATCGAGCCCACAAGCTAAATTATCAATTGCAACTTCAATAGCATTATCTCGGACTTTTTGAGGATTATTGGCGTTATCTGTCAATCCTTGAATATCGGCAATCATATAAAAAGACTTATCTGCCTCATTTTGAAGTTTTACCCTATTTTGAATAGATCCTACGAAATGACCCAAGTGAAGTTTGCCTGTTGGACGATCGCCTGTAAGCACTATTTTTGATTCTTTTGACATTCTATAATAATACCAAATAAACAGAAGTTTTGCACATATTACGCACATATTTATCCTAAAATAGACATTGCAATAATAATTACTGTTGCTACAATGGGTTCTATGACAGATAAAAAATCAAACATTCGTATCCCTCCTCAGAATATAGATTCTGAAAAAGCAGTGCTTGGATCCATCATGCTTCGCCCAGGAGCAATACATGAAATTAATGACATCATAAATGTTGATTCTTTTTATGTATCTAAGCATGCTCAAATTTATAAAATAATGCTAGAACTCTCAAGTAAAGGAGATCCTATCGATTTACTTTCAGTTTCAAACAAATTAAAAGAAAAAGGGTTGATAGATTCTATCGGTGGAAATGTTTATCTTACAGAATTAAGTAATGGAGTTCCTGCTTCTACAAACATTAAATATTACGCCGATGTTGTAAATAAAAAACATCTTTTAAGGAAAATAATTGATGCTGGTTCTGACATTTCAGAACTTGGTTTCAAAGAAGAAGTTGAAGATGTTTTTGAAGTTCTCGATCAAGCAGAAAAAAGAATGATGGGAATAAATAACAATATGTCTGGGCATGCCTTCACGTCAATCAAAGATAGTTTACCTGAAGCATGGGAAAGACTTGAGAGACTTCATGAAAGTAAAGGAGAACTTCGTGGAGTATCAACTGGCTTCCATGATCTTGATCAGTATCTCTCAGGTCTTCAAAAGTCTGACCTTATTATCTTAGCGGCGCGACCTTCTATGGGTAAGACGACCTTGGCGCTAGATATTGCCCGCCAAGCAGCCTTGGGACAAGGTACTCCGACCATTATATTCTCTCTTGAAATGAGTACACAACAACTTGTAGATAGAATGCTAGCTGCTCAATCACGCGTAAATGCATGGAACCTTCGTACTGGTAATCTTTCTGCTGAAAGTGAATTTGCTAAAATTCGAGACTCACTTGATAGTTTATCCAAGGCTCCAATTTTCGTTGACGACCTTGCTGGTAACTCTATCGTTCGTATGCGTTCTGTTTGTCGTCGTATAAAGGCTGAGCATGGTTTAGGACTTATTATTGTGGACTACTTACAGCTTATGTCCACTTCCAAGAACTATGACAATATGGTAAATCAAGTGACTGAAATTTCTCGATCATTAAAATCATTAGCAAAAGAGTTTGATGTGCCAGTTTTAGCTCTTTCACAGCTTTCTCGTGCAGTTGAATCTCGTGGTGGCAGACCTCGTCTTTCCGACCTTCGTGACTCAGGATCTATCGAGCAGGATGCTGACATTGTGATGTTTATTCACCGTGAAGATAAAGGTAAAGATGAAAGTGAAAAGACAAATATCGCAGAAATATTAATAGAAAAACACAGAAATGGTCCAGTCGGTAAAGTCGAATTATACTTCGATGAGAAGACAACAACTTTCGTTTCTATAGATAAATCTGGTGTAAATAAATTTGCTTCACCTACTGGTGGCGCAATTGATCAATTTTAATTTAAAAATGAACCCAATAGATAAACTAACTGAATACTTTAAAGAATTCCCGGGGATTGGCGAACGCCAAGCCAAGCGTTTTGTATATTTCTTATTACACAAGAATCCAACTTACGTAAAAGAACTTGGAGATAAGGTTCTTGATTTGAAAAATACTATTCATCAATGCCCTTCTTGTTTTCTTTTCTTTCAATCAAAGCAGGATCAACTTTGTGATGTGTGTAGTAATCCTAAAACGGACAAGACTTCCCTTCTCATTGTAGAAAAAGATGCAGACTATGAAAATATAAAAAGAAGCAAAAATTACAATGGCATGTATTTTATCCTAGGTGGGCTTGTACCAATTGTCAGTAAAGATACTCCGACTTTTGTCCGTACTAAGGAATTAATTCGAAACATTGAAATGGAAGCTAAACGTGATGGACTTAAAGAAGTTATTATTGCATTATCTCTCAACCCTCAAGGTGAACATACGGATATGTATTTAAGAGAGCTTCTTATTCCTTTACAAGGTAAATATAATTTAAACATTGTCTCTCTTGGTCGTGGTCTCTCAACCGGCACAGAGCTTGAATACTCTGATAGTGAGACGATCAAGAATGCTCTTATAAACAGACAATAATACAAAAAGGTGTTAGCACGAAGCTAACACCTTTTTATTATTACTAAAAGGAATTTCTGACATACTTTTAATTTTTTAAATGATTGTTTTGTTTTTCCTTAAGAAGTTCTATTGCTTTTTCAGCATCTTTTTCGCTGACCATGATTTTAAATACACTAAGATCCGAAGATAAAGCAAATTTAATATCAGCATCATTGATGATTTTAGCTGCTTCAAGACTTTTCTTTTCAGCAAATTTCCATTCAGGATCACCATATTTTGCAGGAGTCCTTATTTCATGAACAACAACTCTATTTTTGAGTTGAACAAAAACTACTTGATTTTCTAATTTTTCTGTTTTCATTTTTTAAAGAGTTATTAAATATATTGGTTTTAATTAATTTATTTATTTTTTCTTCACATTATAACTTTCAGGGGTTTTAGTCAAATAGAAAACCAGCCCCAATTTCTTGGGGCTGGTTTGGTTTATTATTTAATTGCGGAGATTTTGACTTCTATGAATGGTTGGCGGTGACCGTTCTTCTTCAAGTATCTACTCTTTTGCTTGTATTTCACCACTAGGATTGTTTTATTCTTTCCTGCTTTTTGAAATAGTGATTCTACTTTTGCGCCTGTGATATAAGGAGTTCCGATTGTTGTATCTACTCCGTTGTCTACAAGTAGGACCTTATCAAAAACAATTTTATCTCCTGCTTTAAAGTCTCCTTCAAGTTTCTCTACCTTAAGTACATCTCCAACAGCAACTTTATATTGCTTTCCGCCTGTAAAAATAACGGCAAATTCCTTATTGTCTCCTACTTCCTTTTTTGTTGTTTTTTTCGCTGTTGCCATATATTTATGTATTAATAGTAAACCTTTTATGTATAGGCTTAACTACGAATATCATAATACACAAAAGTTGGCAAAATTGCAAGTAGCACGTATAATAGAGCTATCAATATATGACTTTAATAATAAAGAACACTTTATCAAGCGAAAAAGAAGTTTTTAAACCAATTAATGAGGGTAAGGTTGGTTTATATACTTGTGGGCCAACGGTCTACAACCATCTTCATATTGGGAATTGGCGGGCTTATGTATTTACTGATTTACTTAAAAGATATTTAAAATATAGTGGGTATGATGTCCTACACGTCATGAACATTACAGATGTGGAAGATAAAATAATTCTTGCAGTTATAGAACAACATAAAAGTTTAAAGGAATTAACAGAATTTTATACTGAAGAATTTTTTAAAGACAGAGATGCATTAAACATAATACCTGCAAATTTTTACACAAAAGCCACAGACTATATAGATGAAATGGTTTCTTTAATTAAGAAGCTCGAAGAGAAAGGCTATGCTTATAGGACTAGTGATGGCTCTGTTTATTTTGATATTAACAAAGACAAAGAGTATGGTAAGCTTTCTCATTTTAAACTTTCAGATTTAAAACCTGCCCGCCCTCACGAGGGAGCAGGCGGGGAAGATGCTAAGGGTAGACTAAAGAAAGATGAATATGAAAAAGAAAATGCTCAAGATTTTGCACTTTGGAAAGCATGGGTTCCCGAAGATGGAAATGTATTTTGGGAAACTGATCTTGGTAAGGGACGCCCTGGTTGGCACATAGAATGCTCAGCCATGAGTATGGATAAATTGGGAGAGAGTTTTGATATTCATACTGGAGGTGTGGATAATATTTTTCCCCATCATGAGAATGAAATAGCCCAATCAGAATGTGCTACAGGAAAGATGTTTGCTAAATATTTTATGCACAATGAACACCTTCTAGTAGATGGTAAAAAAATGTCAAAATCTCTTGGAAATTTTTACACCCTAGAAGATTTAATAAATAAAGGCATTGATCCAATAGCCTTCCGACTATGGTTGTATACTTCCAGCTATTCTACAAGAACAAACTTCACTTTTGAGGCTGTAAATGGGGCACAAACAGCCTTAGAACGCTTAAGAAAGGCATATTTAGACCTTGGAAACGATATAGGAACGGTAAATATAGGCTACAAAACCCGTCTTATTGAATATATGGACGATAATCTAAACACAGCACGAGCTTTATCTCTAGTTTGGGAGATTCTAAAAAATAAAGAGCTCTCTTCATCTGAGAAGAAAGCCACATTACTTGATTTTGATAAAATTTTTGGTTTTGGTTTAGATAGCCTCTAGCTCCATATAAAATTCTGATCCTTTATTCAAACCATCAGACTCTACCCATACTTTACCCTTATGGGCTTCTACTATTTGTCGTGCAAGATATAACCCCAATCCAGAACCTGTGGTATTCATACGAGCACCATCGCCACGAGCAAATTTTTGGAATAAGCTCGCTTTGGTTTCTTGTGTCATTCCCATTCCGGTATCTTTCACACAGAATACAACTTTCTTCTCATTCCTCTTAACTGATACATTTAAACCGCCTTCTTTTGTATATTTAATAGAATTATCGATAAGGTTAATGATAACTTGCCTAATTTTTTCTTGATCACCATTTGTCATACACAATGGATCTGATTCAAAATTTAATTTCAATCCTTTTTTCTCTGCTGTAATAGAAAGATCTTTTGCTTCATCTTCCACAACTTTTGACAAATCAAATGGAGCCATCTCAAACTTCATACCTCCCGATTCTATTTTTGTAACATTAAGCAAATCTTCTACAACTATAGTAAGATTTTTACTTGATTGGTACATACGATCAATCGCCTCCTTGGCTTCTTTGCTCAAATCTCCATAATCTCCATCCATAAGCATAGAAGCATAACCCTTAATAGCTGTTAGTGGACTTCGAAGTTGATGCGAAGCAAGCGAAACGAATTCTGTCTTAAGCTTATCTAAACCCTTTAGTTTTTCATTGACACCAAATAACTGTTCTGTGAGTATTTGTAATTGTTCACGCTGCATAACTTCTTGTTTAACTGATTTAATAAGAATTTGACCCAAAACTATAATACCAACGAAAGTTATACCGTTAAGTATCATATTTGTATTTGATTTGATAAAGAAAAATTGAGAACCAATAAGTATGGCCAATCCCCAAACTAAAGCTTCGGTTGCAATTAGTTTGACATTAAAAGTTTTAAAACGAACCATAAGAATACTAAGATAAATCATAAATATTACCATTCCAAACAATCCATATATTTCAAATTCTGAATCAGGCAATAAATCAATCTTTGTGAGATATGATGATAAAAATACCATTGTAAAGAAGGAGAATAAAAATAATTCTATGCCTGTCCCCATTAAAATTATTTGTTTTTTAAAATCAGGTGTTGTTCTAAGAGATTTACGAATAAGTAAGATTAAAATCCAAATCATCGCTATCACACCAAGAGAAGTATAATAAAATTGAAATGGGATTTGTTCAAATTGAAATGCATCACAATCAGTTATATTAAAACCACCAAGATTTAAATAAGAAGGAGTAAGTAATATTATTGGAAGAATTAATGTAAGAAAAATTATTTTAAGTTTAATAGAGATGTCTTTTTTTTCTAAAAAAACATAAGTAAAATATATACAAAATATAGCAATTAATCCTAAAATTATTCCAGAAAAATTCCAAACGAATATTATAAGGTCACTGTGAATATTAGTCCATTGAATAAGAGTAAATGTTGTCCAAAATGAAAAAAGTATAGATATTACAAAAAGCAGTTTATTAATTAAAAGATGTCTGTCGCTTCTATATATATAGATACTAATAATAAGAGAGATTATTGTAGCTGGAATATGCGCATAATATAATAATCCTGATACATCAGGTGAAAAAATTAAATAGGTTGGTTCTGGAAATAAATAGCAAAGCATATATTATTCTTTTATTTTATTATCTTGTAAAATATCTTCTCCAGTAGAATTATTTGAATTATCTTTATTATCATTTTCTATATTTATTTCTTCTATTTGTTTTGAGCAAATATTACTATCTATTTCTGGGTCACAGTAAGTTATAGAACAATTCCTGTTATTGGGAAGGCATACGCTAGCAGTTTCGCAGTCTGTTATATCTTCCCCGCATTCATTTTTTAAATCAGGTGCATATTTTATTACTTGAGAATAATAATATTCTTTTGTGCAGGAATCATCTTCACACCCCACGAAACATTTTTTTATAGATGGATCACATACTCCTTCATATCCAATTAAATAATCATGATTAATAAAAAATCTATAAAACGAAATAATACTAACTATAATTATTAGTGGAGTAAGAATATATGTTAAAAGATTATCTTTAAAATTTATATTTTTCATTATGTTATATAAGTATAACAAAAATTAAATAATATGTTAAATTTTAACATTATTTTTACATAAATAGTAAATATGTACCAATTCCAGTTAAAATAATAGCAATAATTTTTGTCCAAATATGTCTCTTGTTTATTTTCTCAACTGCTATTTTAGGAAAGAAAATAGTTAAAACTATGCCTATAATTAAGACAAAAATAGACTGAAATGAATCAGAGAGTAGAACCAATGCAACAGGAGCTATTAATGTAGCATAAGTAAAGGCTAAACTACCAATAACATATAAAAATTCATTTATAGAGTTTAAAAAGAGAATTTTTTTTGAATTATTTTTAATAGCTAATATAAAAGTTTTTCTATATGAACTAATAAATATAAAAATAATAATACCTATTGTTAACATCATAAGATGTTCCCAAAAAAGTGATCTTAAAAAATTTTCTTCAAGAGCTACAGCTTTAAATATCACCGATTCAAGTGCCCAAAAAAATGATGCAGCCAACATTGGTAAAATAGTTTTTTTACGGAGTTTAAATTTATTATCGGAATCTATTTCAAATGAGACTATTGTTGTGCCAGATATTATTATTATCATAGCTATTATTTGTAATTGTGTAAGAGTTTCTCCAAGTATAAAATAACTTAATATATATCCAAATACTGGCATAAGTTGATAAAATACAATAGTAACCGAAGCCTCTTCGTTTTGAAGAGCTATAAAATAAAATAATAATACCAATACATTTAAAATTCCTACAACTGCGAGTGCAATAATATGTATACCACTAACACTAAATACTGTTTTATCTGCTAAATATATAAACGGTAAAACAAATATAGAAAATAAAGATGAAAAAAGAAGAAGCGTACCAACTCCACCATTTTTAAAATATTTTTCTAAAAGAAATTTATCTATATGATTTGTTATGGCATACATTAATGGGCCTATAAGTGCAATAAAAAACCATAGCATATATTATTTAATATTATTTTTAACTATTGGTAAGTGGTAAAACCAAAAATTATCTTCTTCTAAATCAAAGGAATCAATAGGAACTATTAATGGTTTTACCCCGGTTAAGTTTATCACTTTTTCTAATGCTGGCAAGACTACTTTTTTTGTAAATTCTCCTTCTGCATTTTTTTTATCTTTTAAAACTAAAAAGTTTTCAAATAAAATTCCAAAACATGTTGTAAGTAAGAAAAAATTTATATAAAAATCAATTGGTTTTTCTTTATCCTTATCTTTACTATACCAATCTAATTCATTAAAAAATGAAAAATCCTTAATATTATACAAGTCAAATAATTTTTTGTGAAAATCAATAAGTGATTCACCCCATAATGTTTTTACCTCTTTTAATTTTTTACCATTATATTTATTAAAATCAACAATAGTAATTTTTTCAAGGCAATGTTTTTTCTGTTTATCTGTATGATCACAAATATCTAATTGACCCAAAGAATGTTTATATTTATTATTTGAAGTAAATTTATCTTCAAAATATTCAACAAAAACTGGATTTAAATTGTTGTCTTTTGCCATTGATAGAAACATTCTGTTTTCATAATTAGGGGTTGCTATTTGTCTAGCCATAATCCCACATTTTTTATTTTTAAAAAGTTCAGGAATATTACCATTTAATAGTTTTTCTACTTTTGTAACCAATAATGTATCACTTCTTCTTTCCTCTAAAATTTTAATTGCTTCTGAAAGTGGAGTATAAACAATCTGGTTAAAGATATTCCTATCTGACATTATTTTATCATAATCCCCAATTGAAACTTTTATTTCTTTTTCTATCATATATACATTATTATAGCATAAAACCTTTAATTCTTTTGACTTTTGAGGGCAGTTAAGCAAAGTTTATACAAAACACGAGCTCCAACATTACCATCCCATTCATTTCTTTCTCCTTTGTAATCCTTACCTGGGGCAACTTCACATAGATCAAAGCCGATTACTCTTCTACCAGACGATAATAATTCTTCAAATAAAAACACAATTTCTTCAATACTAAATCCACCGATAACTGGCGTGCCCGTGTTTGGACTTAGATATGGCATAAGGCCATCTATATCAAATGAAATATAAACATTCTTTGGTAAACATTTTATAATTTCTTTATACTTTTTCTTCAATGTACCACCTTCAAAAACAAATTTTTTAATGTCATAATCAGTGAATAAAGAAATCCTATCTTTTTCTTTTTGAATGAGATTGTATTCCTCATCGCAAAAATCTCTAACTCCTATCTGAACTAATTTTGTTACATTTTTGATTTTTAAAGCATTGAAGAAAATAGATGCATGAGAATATGTTAGCCCTTCGTATGCATCGCGTAAATCAGCATGAGCATCTATATGTAAAATACCAAAGTCATCATACTTCTCACTTAGAGCTTGCATATAGCCAAATGGCACACTATGATCCCCTCCTACTATTCCAACTATTTTCCCTTCATTTATTAATTTTAAACTTGTCTCTCTGACATATTTATTTATTTCTTCACAATCTTTATTTATATCATCCTGTAATTCTTTATCTATTTCCCCTTCAACATATTTATCAATATATTTAGCAACCTTCTCTTTTGTATGTTGATTGTTGTAAAAAATGCTTGTTGGTATATCTTGCATCACGATACCCTCCTGCCATCCATTTTGATATAGATTGTCATAAAGATCTATTTGCTGAGATGCATCAAGTATTGCCTTAGGCCCTTCAGCTGTTCCTCCATGATAAGAAACTGTAGCCTCCCAAGGTACAGGCACAAGCACTACTTTTGATTCTTCTTCTCCAAAAGGTAAGCCAAAAATTCCATGAGAAGTAAGTCCATTCTCATTCTGATTAAAATTTTTAATTATTTCTTCTTTGTTCATATAATTTGTGTAGCTTGTAATTATATTTTTTACGACAGTCTATTTTTAAAATCTTTATAATTAAACTTTTTAATAATTTTAATCTTTCCATTTTTTTCTACTGTTGTAATGTTCGGAAGATTTACCCCGTTGAAAGTATTATTCTTCACCATGGTATATATAGCCATATTCATAAATACCAGTTTTTGACCTATTTCAAGCGGTTTGTTGAATGAATACTCACCTATCACGTCTCCTGTAAGGCAACTGGGCCCTACTAGACGATAGTTATTACTATTGCCTTCTAATGCTTGCTCTGCTCCTAAGATTGTTGGTAAATAAGGCATTTCGAGCACATCAGGCATATGCGTAGTGGCTGATACATCAAGTACTGCTATGTTTATACCATTTTTGAAAATATCTACTACACTTGCTACAAGTACTCCTGCATTAAGAGCCACAGCTTCTCCTGGCTCTAGATAAATTTCTAGATGAGGATACTTTAATTTGAAATCATTTAATATTTTGCAAAGTAGTTCTAAATTGTAATCTTTTCTAGTTATATGATGTCCACCTCCAAAATTTACCCATTTCATCTGCGGCAAAAATTCTCCAAATTTTTCTTCAAAAACTTTTAGACTCCTTTCTAATGCATCAGCATTTAGTTCGCAAAGATTATGGAAGTGTAAACCTTCAAGTCCTGTAATATTTTCTTTATCAAAATTTTCTTTTGTCACTCCAAAATGAGAATTTGGACTACTTGGATCATACATAGAAGTTTCCACTTCACTATGTTCTAGGTTTACACGAAGACCACAAGAAACTTTCCCTATACACTTACTCTTAAATTTATTCCACTGAGAGCAAGAATTAAAAACTAAATGATCTGCATACTTTATATACTCTTTAATATTTTCCTCTGTATATGAAGGTGAGAAAACGTGTGTCTCTTTGTCAAATTCTTCACACCCAAGACGAGCTTCATTCACCGAGCTTGCCTCACTTCCCGAAAGATACTTTTTAATTAATGGAAAAGTAGAAAACATCGAAAAACCCTTAAGCGCCATAAGTATATGAGCCCCAGTTTTTTCTTCCACCCCTTTTAAAATTTTCAGATTGTTTTCAAGCTTTTCTAAGGAAACTACATATGAAGGAGTTTCTACTTTAGAAAAATCTATATTCCAACCTTCCATTTCAATCCAAGGTTCTATAAAAATGTTTTCTGTGTTTTTCATTTGTTTAATTAATAACCCTTCTTCAATGCGGCTGGTATATCTTTAAGAGTCTTTATGATAGTAGTAAGGCCTACTTTTGCCATTTCATCAATGAATATCTTCGAATCAAGGCTTTTATCTTCTGTATTCTTGACTCCTATGCCACCCCATTTACCTTCTAGGACTAGTTTTGCACAAGTAACTGTCGGAATTGAAGTTGTATAGCCGATAGCATTGCCTCCTGTTTCTTTATAAGCAGCCTTGTGGTCGCAAACATTATAGATATATACAGCTTTTTTCTTGCCAGCCTTTGTTCCAGTGATGATGTTTCCAATATTTGTCTTGCCTACATAGCCGCTATTGAAATCTTCACCTTTTGGTAAAATTGCTTTTAAGAATTTAACTGGTACAACTTTTTGTCCATTGTAATCGATGGTATCAATACGTGTAAGTCCAACATTATAAAGAACTCTCAAATATGTAAGGTATGTCGTAGAAAATGTCATCCAGAAACGAATGCGCTTCAATCCTGGTATGTGTGTAGGAATAGTCTCGAGCTCTTCGTGATACATAAGGTAAGGAGTAAACTTTCCTGCTTCAGGGAAATTGAATTCAAAGAATGGTGCATCTTCGTCGATAAGCTTCATTCTCTCTTGCCATTTACCTTTCTCCCAGAATTTAATAGGAAGGATAAGTTCGCGAAGATTTATCTCAGGGTCAAAGTTTGGAGCAAATTTAATCTTTGCATCTTTTGAGCCTCCATTACAATCCAAGATATCTATATTCTCTATCTTGTCGAACATGTAGTCACGAGCATAAGCTGAATAAATGTTTGAAACTCCTGGGTCAAAACCAGAGCCGAGAATAGCAAGCAAGCCCTTCTTCTTGAAAGCTTCATTCTTCGCAAGTTGTAATTTATAAGAGAAGCCATACTTCTCAGGGTTTTCATAACAAGCTGTATCTATGTAATTCACACCATATTCTAGGCAGGCGTCCATCGCCACAAGGTTGTCATATGGACTACCCCAATTCACTACTAATGTTGGTTTCACCTCTTTTAATAATTTAAGAAAATTATCTCCCTTGCCTACATCTACTATGTGTATATGTAAATCAACTTTGCCCTTAGATTTTTTTAAAACAGATAGACGAACAGCCTCGCATTTACTAGGCGTCCTTCCAACTACGTGTATTTCAGTAAAAACATTATTAAATTGGGCCATTTTGTGTAGGCCCACACTTCCAACATTTCCACACCCTATAACTAATATTTTTGACATGTTTCAAGTTTACTATTGGTACCCCTATAAGTCAACAATATATCCTTGATTTTTCTCCAGAATATTATAGACTTAAAGAGTTTATTCTTAATTTCATATTAAAATGACTAAAAAAATAATCGTGAACAAATTTGGAGGAGGAATACTTAAGAAAGAGCTTATTCCTATCATAGCTCTCCGACTCAAAGAACAACTAGGGGAAGGCTATTCACCTATAGTTGTCGTTTCAGCGATGCCCGGCATAACTGACAGCTTAGTCTCTTTCTTAATAAAATTAAAAGAAAAACCTCTAAAAAAGAATGAGGTTACCTTACTGGTAGAAAACTACATAATAGAACTCAAGAAAATACATAGCAAAATAATAACCGATATGGAATTCAATAAAGAGTGGAGAAATGAAATCCATATTGAATTAGAAAAGTTATTTTTTGAGTTAGAAAAAGATTTGAATAATATTCTTTCCCATGATAATTTAGAAGATAAAATAGTTTCTTATGGTGAAAAATTCTCCGCAACTATATTAAGCTTTTATTTTAATCTTTCTAGTATTAATACTAAAAGATTGCTAGCCGAGGAAATTCCAATCATTACAGATGATAATTTTAAAAATGCTAACATCGAATATAAATTATCAGAAAAGAATATTAAAGACAGTTTATTAAAAATAAAAGAAGTTCCAGTTATTGCCGGATTCACAGGTATAACTAAAAATGGAGAGACGACAACCTTGGGACGTGGAGGTACAGATACTACTGCTTGCTTCGTAGGAGCGGCACTTAAGGCACACAAGATAATACTATGGAAAGATGTCGGAGGAGTGCTCTCAGCAGATCCTAAGATTGTGCCTCATGCTCGCGTGATGCCTACTATTAGTTATCAAGAAGCTGAAGAGTCTGGAAAGATTATTCACGAAAAAGCAATAGATTTCGTAAAAATGCATAAAACTCCTATAGACATAACTTCCCTTTCCAATCCTAAATTCTTCACACAAATCAAAGAATTAAAAACTCATAAAAAGGGCACGAAGCTTATAAGCTCAAAGAAGAATCTAACCCTATTTATAATTACAGACGAAAAGATAAAGACAAATGAGCAGCTAAATATAGTCACTGGAACTTTCGCTAAATATAAAACTGAGATGATTCTAGTGAGCAATACTAGGCATAGCTTACAAGTCGTAGCTGACAATAGTAATGGAATGCTTGATCATGTGTTTAAAGAAATAGAAAGTAAGGTTCACCACATCAAAGCTATTCCGGTAAACATGATATTCTTGGTTGGAAACTTTGATGTAAAAGATGTGAATAAATTCAATGACTTGCTTATAAAAATGAAAACTGGTTTACAAATAAGTGCATTTCTTTATGAGAATTGTACTCGTATGGAAGCAGTCGTAGAAACAAATAAGATCGATGAAATTATTAGAGTGCTGTATAAAAAATTTATTAAATAATAAAATAAAAGGCTTCATCAAAAAATTCTTTTCTTCGGGTCCTCGGACGAGGGGGACGGGATCGGTGCCAGACCAGCTCAGAAAAGAACATTTTTGATTTCGCCTACATGCAATTTATGAAAAAGTATAAAGTAGGAATATTGGGAGCAACCGGAATGGTTGGACAAAATTATGTGAGACTCTTAGAAAACCATCCATGGTTTCAGGTGGTGTATGTAGCTGCATCGGCAAATTCAGCTGGAGTAAAGTACGAGGAAGCTGTCCGTGGACGCTGGCATATGAATACTCCTATACCAGAAAAAGTCAGGAATCTAATTGTGGAAGATGTTGCAAACATAGAAAAGGCCGCAAAGAAATGCGACTTTGTATTTTCAGCTTTTGAAATTTCAGACAAAAATCTTGTAAAAGAAATTGAGGAAAAGTATGCAGCCGCTCACATGCCTGTCGTTTCCAATGCTTCTGCAAATAGAAAAACTGACGACGTACCGATGCTTATTCCAGAGATCAATTCCGATCATTTAAAGATGATTAAGATCCAACAGAAGAATCACGGCTGGAGTAAGGGATTTATAGCCGTAAAGCCAAATTGTAGCCTACAGAGCTATTTAACCCCTATATATGCCCTAAATAAGGCAGGATTCCCAGTAAAAAAGATCATTATTACTACCTTGCAGGCAGTTTCTGGCGCTGGATACCCTGGAGTACCAAGTTTAGATATGATAGACAATGTCGTACCATTTATTGGTGGCGAAGAAGAAAAAACAGAAGAAGAACCACTAAAAATTCTTGGATCAATAGTAAATAATAAATTTGTTAATAATAAAGATTTAACTGTTTCTGCTACTTGTACTCGTGTGCCTGTTACCAACGGACACTTAGCTACAGTAAATATTTTATTTAAAGACAAGAAGCCAAGTAAAGAAGAAATAATTAAAATTTGGACAAACTTTAAATCAGTCCCACAGGATTTGAAATTGCCATTTGCACCCTCAAGTCCAATAATTTATAGAGAGGAAGAAAATCGTCCACAGCCAAGCAAGGATCGCGATACGGACAAAGGTATGGCCGTCACAATCGGACGATTACGTCCATGTAAAATATTTGATTATAAGTTCGTGGCCCTTTCCCACAACACAGTTCGCGGCGCCGCTGGCGGAGGAATTCTAAATGCTGAGCTTCTAGTGAAAGAAGGTTATATTAAATAATAATTTTCACAAATATTATTGTGTATGTTGTCTATAATTTACGCATATGCTTATATTGTAGACAATTTTAAAAAATTAAATTAATTCAAAATGCTTCTTAAGTTTTTGTTCGTGAAGCATTTTAGTCACAGTAAATATCTCTATATAGTTTAATACACCCCAGAAATCAGCTATAAAAAGTATCTCATCCTCACACTTATAAGGATGGACCCAAACACTTTTTTGAATCTGAATAAAACCTAATTGTTTTAATTTATACCTGAAAGCATTTCTTGATTTTTTAAAGCGTACTGGAAAATCAAAAATAACAACTTGCCATTCCCCATTCCACTTATTAGCCTTCTTTATCTCTATTGTTTCAATAGCAAATGAGCGTATATAAGATTCTCCTCTCTTAGTAATTTTTATAATTTGTTGACCATTTTTAGATGAGATGAATTCAATCATCTTTTTTCGTTTCAAATAATCAATAGTTTTATCTATTTGTCTTTTATTAAATCTTCTACCACCCTTAAATGTTTCAAATAGTTGAATCGCATTACCAGCAATTAAAGCAACACCTAAAAAAGCTGAAACTGCCAGAATACCTAAAACAATTTTAGTGGCTTTTGCCTCTGCTTTATCTGATTTCAAAAAGTTCTCTATTTGTAAAAGATATTTATTCATGTCTATTATTTTAGCATATGCTTAATTTATAGACAAATTAAAATATATAGAATAATATATTAGTTAATTAAATTGATAGGATTACCTTTTAGGTATGCTTCAATATTATCAATCATCATTTTACTAGCTTTTCTATCAGTTGCATCAGTGTTATATGCTATATGTGGAGTAGCTAAGACTTTTGGATGATTAGCTAATTTAATATAGGAAGAATCATTAACATCACCAACCTGAATTGAGGCACAGTCACTAGCAATACCTGCCAAAATGTTTTTATCTAAAGCTTCAATCATTACTTCTGCATCATATATTTTAGGACTAGTTACTGTTAAAAAATATGAGCCCTTTTTAAGGGAATTAAAGAATTCTTTATTTAGCAAACCCTTAGTTGTTTCATTTGAACCCAAAGTATCAACTACAACATCAGCCTCTTTTACAGATTCAATTAGATTATCATTCTTTGTAAAATATTTAACATTCATCTCTAATGCCTCACATATCTTACCAACCCTAAACCCAACATTACCCTTGCCTAAAATTGTAATATTTTTATCAACTAATCCTTTTGTTTCTTTTGGAATATTATCGGATTCTTTTTTATTAATCCAATTTGGTAAATCTCTTAACAGATTGAGGATCATTGCAATTATCCATTCACTAACAGCTTCCTTATTACAGCCAGGGCAATTTGAAACTTTTATATTTCTTTTATTTAGTACATCTCTATTTAGAAAGTCTGTTGCAACGAAAGGCAAGGACAAAAAAGTATTTTCCAATTCTTGATATTTAAGTTTTAATCCAAATTTACCAGAACAAATAACATCTGCTCCTTTACATCTTTCAAGCCAGTCTTCGGGAATCTTTGGTAAGTCATCATAGTATTTAACCTCGCCTAATTTATTTAGTCTTTCTTTTTCTTCAATATTTAAACCTAAATCTTGGGTTACAACTATTTTAGTCATAAAAATTTAATTACCATCCAAACTCTTTTCCTACGTCTTCAGGAGATTCTCTTTTACGAGCGACAACAATGTGGCCGTTTTCGGCAATTATTTTTATTGGAGATGAAAGCATACAATGATGGGAGGCTAGAGCATCCTGATAAGCACCAGTGTCGAAGAATACTACATAGAATGGTTCATTGGCATTATAGTCATAGTCTGGTAATGTTACAGATCCATTTATACCTGTATAGACGTCATCAGAATCACAACTAGATCCAGAAATCCAAACATCATTCAACTCACCATCTAGCTTATTATTCACAGGAGCGACGGACCACTTCTGGTCTATAGCCCAAGTATCAATAAGATCATTCATAAGAGAGCCGTCTATCACATACCACTTCTTAGCATCAATACCTTTGTGAACAATTTTCTTTGTATCTATAACTTTGAAAATTGTGATTTGTGCTGGTGCAACCATGTATCTACCCCATTCACAAATAAGATTTGGATTTGGCATACCCCTCTTCTCTGATTCTTTCTTAAGAAGCTGTAAAAGCTTTTCAAGTATTTTATCCGCTGGGTATTTCTTATTTCTTTCAAAAGGTATTGGCATCCCGCCGCCTATATCAAGAGTGTCTAGAGTAGGATTATTTTCTTTCAATTTGAAGTAAACATTTAATGCATATTTGGTTGTCTCTATTAAATCAGAGAGTTTTTCTATTTTACCGATTCGATAATGAAGAACTTTCAAATTTTTAAATGAAGACATCTTCAAAATTTCATTGCGACTAAAACCAAATCTATCTATTTCTTTATTCCAATTTGTTTTTGACTTTACGGGAATATCAAGTCTTATGCCAACATCATATTTGGAATTTTGGAAAGTTTTCAATTCGTTTGGTCCCTCAATTACCGGCACAACTTTCAATCCTCTATGCTGAAGTTCGTCTATTAGATTTATGTATTTGTCTGTCTTAGGACCATTACAAAGAATCCTCATCTTCTCATTAAAAGATTCTTGTTCTAGCATTTTCTTCACAATATATAATTCATTATAAGAAGCAGTCTCTATATTTGCACCTTCTCCAACAACCGCTTGAACCACCTCCTTTGTCTGATTACTCTTCATAGGATAGTGATAATAAAATTTGCCTTGATATTTATGTTTTTTAATAAGAGATTGAGCCAAGTCTAGCAAATCTTCGACTCTTTCTTCAATGATGAATGGGAAAAGTATCTCAAGGGAAGTTCCAAACTTCTCTGCTAAGTAACGAATATTGTAGACATTATTTCCTTCTTTGGCGATTAAATCCCCTTCTTTGTTGAAATCAAAATATTGAGTATTGAAATCATTTATCCCCAGCTTCCAAAGTTTTCTGGAAGTGATTGAACGTTTGGTCATTTCTTTTTATCAAGCATTCATGAGCTCTGCCTGTAATAAAATAATAATATTGACAATCATAGCAAAATTATGGGATTTGTAAAGAAATTATAATCCTTCTTCTTTGAGTTTCTCTATGGCTTCCTTTGTTTTGCGTGATAGCTTGGTTGGCATGTTTATTTGGATGTGGATGATTATGTCGCCTCTACCGCGTGTTGTTGGCACTCCTTGACCTCGAACGCGAAGCATTTCGCCATTGTTTATACCTTCTGGAATTTTTACTTCTATATTTTTATTATCAAGAGTTTTCAGATTATAAGTCATCCCAAGAAGTGCGTCAGTGAGCTTTATATTTAAATCCATTGTTAGATTCAAATCATCTCTTGTATAAAGAGAATGCTTTTTAACATTTAATTTGATATACAAGTCGCCATTCTCTCCACCTTTGATTGATTCACCCTTACCTCGAACTCGAAGAGATTCACCATTATTCACTCCACTAGGAATCTTTACGCTTATATCTTCATTTGTTTTAAGTACCCCAGCACCGCGACAATTGCTACATTTTTCAGATGGAATTTTCCCAACTCCTCCACAATTCTCACAAGTTTTCGTCGTGGCAAAGTTTCCAAGTATTGAACGTCTGACTTCACGTATTTGCCCTTGCCCATCACAGACAGTACAGATATTCATCTTGGTACCTACCTTGGCACCTGTGCCGTTACAAATATTACAGACTGATTGTTTGTTTAAATTTATTTTCTTTTCTATTCCAAAAATAGATTCTTCAAAAGAAAGATCAACACTAGTTTGTAAGTCTCTTCCTTTTTTTGTTTTCTGTCGGGCGCGTCCACCTCCGAAGAAGTCTCCAAAGATATCACCAAGGTCGCCCATATCAAATTCCATTCCACCATTCTGTGCACGAGTGAAGTCGAAACCTCCAAAGCCTCCTTGACCCCCGAACCCTTGGCCACCGAAGCCCTGAGGCCCATCAGCATTACCAAATTGGTCGAAAGAGGCTCTCTTCTTATCATCTGAGAGTACTTGGTAGGCTTCATTTACTTCTTTGAATTTAGTATCGTCTCCTTTATTTTTATCTGGATGATGAACATGAGCAAGCTTATGAAAAGCTTTCTTTATTTCTTCTTTTGAAGCATTTTTCTCTACTCCTAGTGTTTTGTAATAATCTTTGGACATGTTTTATTTTTGTTCTGGATTCTCATTTACTTCTGCGTCTTTGATTTCTGGTTCTTGAGCCTCTGGTGTAGGATTTGCGCCTTCTTCTGGTGCAGCACCTGCTTTACTCATAGCTTCACCGATCTTAGACATTTCAGCGGAAAGTTCTTCTGTTGCCTTCTTAATAGCTTCCATATCACCGCCATCTTTGGCAGTTTTTAGAGCGGTTATTTTATTTTCTATTTCAGTCTTTATCTCTGGAGTTACTTTGTCACCATATTCTTTGACAGATTTTTCGGCAGTAAAGATCATCATTTCCGCTGTATTTTTATGATCTGCTAATTCTTTTTTCTTTACATCCTCATCGGCATGAGCTTCTGCTTCATCACGCATCTTCTTGATATCAGCTTCTGTAAGTCCAGAACTTGCTTCAATACGGATTGATTGAACTTTTCCGGAAGCTTTATCCATGGCTTTCACATTTAGAATTCCGTTAGCATCTACATCAAATGTAACTTCCACTTGAGGAATACCGCGAGGTGAAGGCGGAATACCATCTAAAATAAATCGCCCGAGTGACTTGTTATCACTTGCCATTGGACGTTCACCTTGAGTGATGTGAATTTCTACACTCGTCTGATTATCGGCTGCAGTTGAGAATATTTGTGACTTAGAGGATGGAATTGTCGTATTTCTTTCCACTAGCTTTGTGGCTACTCCACCCAAAGTTTCAATACCTAGGGATAATGGAATAACATCAAGGAGAAGAACGTCACGTACGTCACCCTGCAAGACTCCTGCTTGGACAGCCGCACCAAGTGCTACAACTTCATCTGGATTAATAGAACGATTTGGTTCTTTACCAAATAAATTCTTCACAGCTTCGACGATCATTGGCATTCTCGTCTGACCTCCTACCAATATTATCTCGTTGATTTCATTCATCTTGAATGGAGAAGCTTCAAGTGCTCTCTTTGTTATTTCAATAGAGCGAGTAACATATTCTTCTGCTAGAGATTCTAGAACGGCACGAGACATCTTCAAAAGCAAATGTTTTGGACCTGAAGCATCAGAAGTAATGAATGGAATATTTATTTCTGAATCAGTTGTAGTTGAAAGTTCATGTTTTGTCTTCTCCGCAGCCTCTTTTAGACGTTGCAATGCAAGCATATCTTTCGTAACGTCAATACCAGACTCTTTCTTGTATTCATCAGCAATCCACTTTACGATCTTTTGATCAATATCTTCACCACCCATGTGTGAGTCACCATCTGTAGACTTCACTTCGATAACATCATCTCCAACTTCAAGAACTGAAACATCAAATGTTCCTCCTCCAAAGTCGTAAACAACAATCTTCTCATTCTTCTTTGTATTGAATCCATATGCAAGAGCAGCGGCTGTAGGCTCGTTGATAATTCTCTTTACATCAAGCCCTGCGATAACTCCAGCATCTTTCGTAGCTTTTCTTTGAGCATCGTTGAAGTAAGCTGGCACAGTAATAACAGCTTCAGTAATCTTTTCACCCAATTTTGCTTCTACATCTGCTTTAATCTTACTTAGAATCATTGCAGAAATTTCTTCTGGACGAAGTAATTTATCTGCTAGCTTTACTTCTACACCACCAGTACTTCCTTTTTGAATTTTGTAAGGAATTGTTTTCTCGTCTTTCTGAATTTCTGGATCGTCATACATATGACCAACGAAACGCTTAATACCATAAACGGTATTTTCAGGATTCGTTACAGCTTGACGCTTTGCAAGCATTCCTACCATTCTGTCGCCATTTTTTGTAACAGCAACAACCGACGGAGTCGTTCTCGCACCCTCGATATTCTCTATAATTTTTGGCTGACCTCCTTCTATGATAGCCACTGCACTATTTGTTGTACCCAAATCTATTCCTATTATTTTTGACATATTTATTTTATATAATTAACTAATAATTTTTGATAATAAAATTGACCTTCTAATTTTCAAACTTTCTATAGTATACACTTACATTATGTATTTAACAAGTATTTGGTGACCACGAAATACTTGTTGAATATTATATTTATTTATGATACACTGTCAATACTATGAAAAAGCGTGATTTTTCAAGGAAAATTATAAAAATTCTATCGGAAAGACCGGCAGTTTCTGTTCCAGAATTGGAAGAAAGGATTGTTTTAGACAAAGAAAGCCAATACGCTCTATCTCGCTCTATAAAGAGCCTTAAGGATGCTGGATTGATAGAAAATGTCTATTCTGGTCAGAATCATTATGCCAAACTTACCAAAGAAGGTAGGAAGAAGGCCAATAACCTCAAACTTGAATGTGAGAATGCTATTATAAGTAATACTTGGGATGGCTACTGGCGAATAATACTTCTAGATATTCCAGAGGAAAGAAAAAGCGAACGCGAAGCTCTCCGCTACCTACTTAAGAAAGCAGGCTTCGCCTGCTTGAAAAATTCTGTCTGGATATCTATGTACCCTTTCGAACATTTATTCACAAATATTAAAAAAGATCTAAACCTCTCAACTGAACTTATAATAATCGTCACCGACAAAATCGATAAAGAAACCGAAAAAGAATTTTTTACACTTTGTGGAATTCAAAAATAGTTACTTTTGCGGGACGTATAACTCTTTCTCCTATTTTGTATCCTATTTGTAAAACCTTAGCTACTGTGTGGTCTTTCTCTTCGTCGTCTGTCGCAACGACGCTTATAGACTGATGAATACTTGGATCGAAGGAGACTTCTATTTCATAAATCTTTTCAATTCCTGATTTTTCTAATCCAGAGAGAAGTTGTTGATATATAGAAGTGATGCCATCTTGCCAATCCTTATCTATTTTCTCCCAGTGTTCTTTATTTGAAAATGCCATCTCAAAGCTATCAAGTGCAGGAAGAAGCTTATCTACCATTTTCTCACGAGTTAAAATTGAAATATTTATACGAGATTGATCTAATTCTTTTTGTAAATTCACATAGTCCGCCTTCGCTCTCTGCCAGCCAGTCAAATATTCCTCCTTTTCTTTTCTTAAGGTTTTTATCTCTTCACGAAGCTTTTTCGCTACATCTTTCGTCGGTAATGCCTCTCCATCTTCTGTGCTATCTACGAATTTCAAATCCTCAAAATCATCCAATTCAATCGGGTCATTTAAATCATTACCGCTATTTTCAGTTTTTGGATTTTTCTCTTCCTCTTTTATAATATCTTCATCATTCATACCCTTAGTATACAAAAAATCAGACTTTTTTCAAAGTATGATTTTTTTGATTTAAATTATCTATTTTTAGGAGTCCAAATATTTTCCCACCATTCTGAAACCTTGCCTTCCAATATTTCTTTGCCGAGATTTTTAGCTGATTCAGTTTTTAAATTTTTATACTGAGCATTTATATGATTATCCTTTCCTTTTCCAGATAGCCAAATTTCTGCTTCATGATTACCTTGATGAGCGTATTCTTTTAATAAAAGTATTTGGTCGAGCAAGTCTGCATCTTTGGCAATAATAGCCTCTTTACTTTTCCTCTCTTCAAATTCTTTATCTATCTCATAAAGATCACCAAATGGTAAATCAGCAAGCTGATCTTTCGATATTTCATCCTCAAATATTTTCACATATTTCTTATGAATATAGTTATGGTCCCCACTTCGGACTTCTTTCACATCATGAAGAAAGGCCATCATCATCGTTTTATATGGATCGGCTTTTTCTAATTTGGCCAAGAACCAAGCAATTAAAGACACACGATACGAATGAGTGGCAATATTATCCGACAAATCTTGAGACAAAAGCACCTGCTGATGTATTCTAGGAAGCTTCCTCATAGTCCCCACTTCAAATAAAAAGTTTACAATTTGTTTATTTTTATCATCTTTTTTCATACTCCGATTATACAACTTTGGGTATAATAAGCAAAAAGCCCCATATGGGGCTTTTTGTGAGTATTATCTTTTTGACCATTGTGGAGACTTACGAGCTTTCTTGAGTCCGAATTTCTTTCTTTCAACTTTACGAGGATCGCGCTTAAGCATTTTAGCTTTCTTAAGTACGGAACGTAGTTCAGCATCAAAGAGAACGAGAGCACGTGAGATACCATGACGAACTGCTTCAGCTTGAGCATGTGATCCACCACCCTTTGTAGTGATGACAACTTCAAACTTCTCAGCTGGTGTCGCTGTCTCAAATGCACCGGTAATTATCTTCTTCAATTCAGGTGTTGGAAAATATTCTGTAAAATCTTTACCATTTACTACGTAAGTAGTCTTTGCTGCTTTATATAAACGGACTACTGCAGTAGCTGTCTTTCTGCGACCGATTGCTCTAAAATATTCTTTTGTTGTTGTTTTTTTGACTGCCATAAAAATTATTCAGTTATTGTTAAACGTTTCATCATTAATGGTCGAAGCTTGTTAGCAGGAAGCATTCCAAAAACTGCAAGTTCATAGAGGCCAATCCAACCCTTCTTCTCTATGATTTTTGCATTTGTTTTAACTTTGAATCCTCCTGGTTGTCCTGAATAAGTCTCATGTAGAGTCTCATTCATTCGGCGCTCAGTCATCTTCGTTTTCCCTGCATTCTTGATATAAACTCGAACATCAGCAACTTGGTTCGCTGTGTATGAAGGATCTGTCTTACCCATAAGAGCCTTCGCAGCTCTGCTTGCTACTCGTCCTAATACAATTCCTGTCGCATCAATTGTGTGTACTTTTGTCATAAAATTATATAAATTCAATTATTGCCATCTTACTTGCATCTCCAAGTCTTCGAGGAAGCTTGGTTATACGTGTATATCCACCAGCACGACCCTTATACTTTGGAGCTATGGTATTGATTAATTTATTTGCTTCTGCTGTTAAATTATATAAACGTGAAATGACTAATCTACGTGATGCAAGTGTACCAACATTTGCCTTAGTAATCATCTTCTCTATTGCAGGACGAAGTTCCTTTGCTTTCGCTTCTGTAGTCTCGATCTTGCCGTGTGCTATAAGAGCCAACATAAGACCTTTCATTAAGGCATGTTTTTGATTCTTATCTCTTCCAAATTTTCTTACATTATTTCCGTGTCTCATATATAATTAGTTAATTAATATTATTTAAGTGTTATTTTATATTCTCCAAGAACTTTCTTTATTTCTTGAATACCTTTATCGCCAATACCATCGATTTCTAATAAGTCTTCCTTTTTCTTGCGAGCAATACCCCCGATAGTACGAATATTTGCATCTGTTAAAGCGTTCAGTGTACGGGTTGAAAATGCTAATGTATCAATACGAGTCTTTAAAATATCGGTAAATTCATTACCTTCACCCTTATCTTCATTTGATTCATCTTTTGATTTATCAGTTTCCTCTTCTTCTTTAACTACTGACTTACTTTGAATAGTAAAACCAACAATTGATTGTAATTGTTCTACCATTATTACTATTGATTTCTCAAGAGCTTCACGAGGAGTGAGAGTTCCATCTGTCTCGATAGTCATACGTAGGCGATTGTGGTTTGTCTTGTCTCCGACACGCATGTTCTCTACTTCATAAGCAACACGACGAATAGGAGTGAAAATAGCATCGAGAGAAATTACTCCGACATTATTCTTTTCCTTTTGATGAACATCCTTAGGAACAAAGCCGAGACCTTTCTCAACTGTCATCTCAATAGAAAGACTATCCTTAGTAGTAATTTCGGCAATATACAAATCTTTGTTAAGAATTTCTACTTGACCACTAACTTTTATATCAGCAGCGGTAACTATTTTAGGTCCTTTTACTGAAAGTTTGACAACTTGAGGCTCATCGGTAAGTAAACGAAAACGAATTTGTTTTAAGTGTAATAGTATTGTTATAACGTCTTCTTTTACTCCATCCATTACAGAAAATTCATGATCTACTCCGTCAATTTTCAGAGTAGTAATAGCAGCACCAGAAAGAGATGAGAGAATGATACGGCGAAGAGAGTTCCCTAGAGTGTGTCCGTACCCAGGGTAAAGTCCATCTATTTCATAGACACCTTTTGTGCCTACTTCAGAGACGATAGATAATTTGGATGGTAATATGATATTTAAATCAGACATATGATATTTGCGAGGAGACCCCGCAATAAAAATTATTTATTAAAATTAACCATACGCTAGTAATGTTAACGACTATAAAATTCAAGCACTGTGTTTAAATCAAGGAAACCTTCTACATTCTTTGGCTTGCCAACGACTGACCCAGTCAAAGTTTCTGCATTAAAAGTAAGCCAGTTTGGAGCTGTATATTCTTTTGATTTCTTTACCATATCTGCAAATAATACACTCTTCTGACTGCCAAGGCGTACAGAGATCACATCTCCCATTTTAACGCGTAGGGATGGAACTGTAGTTTTCTTGCCATTTACTGTTATATGACCATGAGATGTCATTTGTCTGGATAGACGACGAGTATGAGCGAGTCCTAGTCTGTAAGCAACGTTATCAAGTCTTGTTTCAAGTAATTCGAAAAGGTATTCTGTCGCAACTGTTCCCTTGTGAGAAACTGCTTCCTTAACATAGTTAGAGAATTGCTTTTCACTTATGTTGTACATAAAACGAACCTTTTGCTTCTCTACGAACTGTAAAGCATAACCTGAAAGAACTTTCGGTCTCTTGTTTTTGGAATTCTTTAAATGGCGAGCTTCAGAAGCAACGAATTTAGCTGTCTGGCATTTTTCAAATACTCCAGCACCTAATCTTCTACCTATTTTGTATTTTTTTGCGATTTTCATAATTTTAAATTTTTATACTCTACGTGGCTTCTTAGGTTTTGGTCCATTGTGTGGAACTGGGGTCACATCTCTAACTCCTGATATTTCAATATCATAAGCCATAAATGCCCTTATCGTAGGCTCTCGTCCACTACCTACTCCTTTAACTTTGACATCAACTTCTTTTATTCCAAAAGCTTTAGCTTTTTCTCCTACGACAGCTCCGGCCTTGGAAGCAGCAAATGGTGTACCTTTCTTTGCGCCCTTAAATCCTAGTGAACCTGCGGAAGTAGAAAAGATAGCATTGCCTTCCTTGTCTGAAAGGACAACCTTAGTATTATTAAAAGTAGCTTCTACGTGTAATGTTCCAGCAACGATTTTCTTCTTTGGAACTTTGACGGCAACTTTAGCTACGTCTTCTGCGACAACAGCATCATCTGCTTTTACAGACTTTTCTTCTTTTTCTTTATTTATAATTTTTATTTTTCCCATATGATATTAATTATGTTTTAGATTCCTTACGGCGACCAGATGCCATTGTCTTTCTTACATTACCTCTTATTGTTCTAGAATTTGTCTTTGTTCTCTGACCGTTGACTGGTAAGCGACGCATGTGTCTGACTCCTCGGTATGACTTAATATCTTTCAATCTTTTTATGTTAGCTGAGATTTCACGCTTTAAAGCTCCTTCGATGGACATTGTCTCTATGACTTTACGGATAGCATTCTCGTCATCAACAGTTAATGCATCGGCTTTAATATTAGGATCAATATTAACTTCTTTTAAAATTTTACGTGCGCGAGATATGCCTATGCCGTATAGAGCAGTAAGTCCGACGTCTAAATGTTTGTTATTAGGGATGTTTATACCAAGAATTCTCATATATAATTATTGTTTTTGTTTATGTTTAGGATTAGAGCAAATAACACGAAGATGACCTTCTCGTTTTACCATTTTGCATTTTGCACAGATTTTTTTGACTGATGATTTTATTTTCATATCATTTTGCTGTTTAAACTAAAGAAAAATAAAGGGTGTATACCCTGTATTTGTAACTTTTGTATTACCAAATTATATTACACTATTTAAATAAAAATGCAAGAGGTGCTATCCTCTTTTAATAATTCTACCCTTACCACCGTATGGATCAATAAGAACTTCGACTCTATCTCCGACTAGAACCTTAATCCTATGCATACGCATCTTTCCAGATAAATAACTGATGATGATTTTACCATCACCTATATCTACTCGAAAAAGTGTGTTTGGAAGGGCTTCTGTTACTATTCCTATCGCAGTATTGTTGTCGTCTTTTTGATTCATTTAATGTCCCCTTATCATAACAAATATATATTAATCCGTCAATCTCCATACACCTATTTTAAGACGACGTTTATATTCTCCACCTTATTTGGTAGTTTTTTGGACCAAAAAGGAATAATAGTTACGGAAGCTTTAGAAATACCGAGGTCATCTTTAAAAATTGAAAGAACTTCATTTTTACTCTTACCCACGACTCGATCCTTCAAATTCTCTATTCCTGGCTTCCAATTCATCACTACATTACCAGTTAATTCAAAATCAAAACTTTCAGTTTCTTTATTTATAACTTGATCTTTATTTGTAAAATTAAAAGAAAGAAGAGATAAATCAGGGTCTACTATTTCAAATCTCTCACCCTTGGTTATGTCAGGTAATAATCTATTAATAATCATATTAGAAAGATCACTTTCTTTTACTAAGAAAGCAGAAAGATTGGCCTTGATTTCTAACTTCAAATTAGGAGTTTTAGAAACTATTTTATCAGTAAAATTATAAGAATAATTCACTGCATCTGGATACAATATATAACCAGGTGGAACTGAAGCATTTAATTTGCGTAGAAGTTCTCCTTTAAACAGATCACTATTGGAAAGGATATCTGCCTTCTCTTGATCATCCATAATGTAAACCAAGCCAGCTAAACCTCCCGTCAAAGGAGTTTTCAGATGACCATATATTTTTGTATATTTAGCTGTACCCTTAAAAGAATTGATAGAAAAAGACGTAGGACTACCATTATAAGTTTCTCCCGCTAAGAAAGCTGTAATTCCAACATTTATCTGCCCTGGTATAATAACTTTTAATTTATCTTGTTTGTATCCTGGAATAGATACAGTCGTATCCGTCTTGTAAGTCTTCCCTTTTTCATCAGAGATGAAAGATCCCACAGGAATCTTCTCTGCCTTATTACTATATCCATTGTATAAAGTAACTTCACCTTTTGCTTTGTCCGAAGCAGTTAGAGTAGAGGTAAGAATAACATCTTTGTAAACACTATCACCAACTATCATGACTTCAAATGGAACATTATTTTTCTTTGAAGCAGCAATCTTCTCATTGGCTATGTTAAAGGTTTTGGTTTTGGGAGTAATAGTTATATCTGCTCTCAAGAATACATTTGATAGTAAATAATAAGCTCCAACCAAAATGGAAAGTATAAAAAAGAAAAGAATAGTTTTATTGAAAGGTCGTTTACCACCCGGCATAATTGGAGTCTGTGGTATTCGTTGGACAGAAGAAGGCACTATCTTTTTCTTTTTTAAAAAGTCATACTTAGAGTTATTGTTGGAAGAGAGATTAGAAATATTTTTCACAGCAACCGGTTCTTCGGCTGTTTTTAGAGGCTGTTTATTACTTAATTTAAAATCATCTAATTTCTTTTTAATCATACATTTCCATTTTTCTCATAACATTTATAGCCTCAATCATTAAGAATGGGTCACAAGTGCCATTCTTGACATTACACATATTTAAAAATTCTGGACCATCTAAAGTAACTAAAGTAAACTTCTTATTGGGAACCATGGACTGGATATATTCTTCATCATTTATAACTTTTACAAACCATTCTTTGACATCAGAGTCTATTGTTAAGAACATCACATTCGGCAATGTTAGTGTACGAGGAAGAGCGTTGATACACTCTCTAAACGATCCTCCCCAAGACTTTTTAATAGATTCTAGAATTGGAACAAGTTTCCCTTTTTCTTTTTCAAACAAGGTTTCTTTATTAAAAAGAGAAAAGATTTCATGTGCATCACGTGGTTCAACTTTTAACTTATTACAAATATCTCGAAATAGCGTCTTCTTGCCATAAGGGAAAGAAATCGAGTCTTTCAATACGCCACGAGAAATAATACCAACATCTGTAACTTCACCACCAATATCAAGTAATAAATATGAATCCTGATTCATATATTTATCACGTACAGATATGTATGAAGCCACAATAAAAGAGGAGAAGGAAATTGGAGTAGAGTGGAATGATTTTGAAATTGTATCTTTAATTTTATCTAAACATACCTTTGGGGTTAAGGATATGATCATATTGATCTCAATGGAGTTGGTCTTCTTACCCAATGGCTCATCGACATGGTACCCATTCAAAAGAACTCCTACTATTGGATGCTCTATAACTTCGGGCTTGCTTTCTATATCCCCATATTTATCCTTATAAAGAGTATTTAGGGAAGAAAGTTCTTTGACAAGCAATTCATCTACAACTTTTTTAGTAAAAGCAAAAGAATGCTCTTTGCTCATCTTTATTAATCTTGTCTCTGATATATACCAAGGAGATGCCAATACACAAATGATCTCATCGGGGGCACCTAATCTACTTTCAGATAAAGATTTGGAAGCAAAACCTAAAGAAAGAATCATGTCTTTCAAAAATGAATTAAAATCTACTTCTTTCTTGGTAACTATGTCTGTACGAGTGGACTTTATAATCGTCGGTAAAGATTTTTTATCAAATGGAATACTGACGAGAGCTCCACCTACACTCCCAGAACCAATATCAAAAATGGCAACTAACTTTTCTTTCTTTTTAGATGTAAATAAAAATCCCATAACGTATACATTATACCCTGTACTTGATTTTTTTACAAAAGCTATCAAGGTATATTTCTATATTAAACGCAAAAAAGCACTGAACCATAAATTTGAATTCAGTGCTTTTTAAAATCGGTTTTTACCAATTTGATTTAGGAAACGATTATTTTACGATTCCTGTAATTTCCATACCGTATCCGAAGCGATCCCAACGATCCCATACTTTCTGCTTGTAACAGATTATGTGATGGGTGTTCTTGAGTGCTTCTTCAATTTGAGCATATACATCTGACCTAAGTTGATACTTAAGTCTATAAGTAGAAGCATACTCAGAGTTTAAATCCCAGCCCCAGTAGTCACGAGATTTAATGGTACAGTAAGTGGTGTTTACATAACTTTTTTCGATAACTTTTTGTCCCCAATTATCGTAATATTCGTTAATGTTCTCGTCCTGAAACGTAGCAGGGTTTTTGGGGAATCGCAGGTCATCAGCATCAATGTAAACTCTGTCGTTTACATCCCTTAATGCAATTGGTTGATCCTCAACGAAATTTGGCTCGTTGAAAGGATTTGTGTCCATTTTCTTGCAGGATGCAAAGAAGCCGATTAATATAATCGCAAATAATATTTTTGTTTTCATCTTTTTTAATTTAGATGATTATAAAATAAACCTGACCTCTTCCACTACAGAAGCGTTGCAGGTAAAACAATTTGTGTATATTGTATCACAAATAACATACATTGTCAATAGGCATGTTTTTTATATTCTATTATTAATTTTATTCCAAAATAGCCTTTATTCTACGTACTCCGGCGGAGCTGGCTTCTTCTTTTATTATTTTAAAATGGCCCAATACTCCCGTACTTTCTACATGAGGTCCCCCACAGAACTCGGCACTAAAGTCCCCTATCTTGTAAACCTTTACAATATCTCCATACTTGGACAAGTCGAAGGATACATTTTTTACAATTTTTGAAGCTTCATCCTTTGGTAGTTCTACCATTAGAACTGCAATATCCTCTCCAATTTTTTGATTAACTAAATCTTCAACTGACTTTAACTGATCTTCTGTAAGCTTATCACCCCAATTGAAATCAAAACGCATTCTCTCAGCAGTTATATTACTTCCTTTTTGTATAATATCTTCTCCTAATATTTGTCTAAGAGTTGCAAGAAGCATGTGTGTAGCAGTATGGTACCTGGTCTCCATAACGCCCGTGCCAGCCACCCCCCCCTTAAACATACCCGCACTTGATGTACGAGAAAGCTCCTGATGCTCTTTTAATTTTTTATCAAAATCCTCTCGATCTATTTTTATTCCTTTCTCTTTTGCAAGTTCAATCGTAAGTTCTATGGGGAAACCATAACTTTGGAATAAATCAAAAGGATTTACACCTTTTTCAAAAGCTTTTAAGCCTTGCTCTAATGTTAAACGGAATTTTGATTCTTCTTTTAATATTTCATCTTTTATTACTTCTTTATTCTTTTCTAATTCAGGATAAGCATCTTTATATTTTTCTATCACAATATCAATAATTCTTGTGAGATATCCGTCTTTTAGTGACAATTTATCAGCATACCTAATGACTCGACGCAGTATACGTCTCAATATATAACCACTGCCTGTGTTACTAGGTAATCCTCCATCAGCTATTATAAATACACTTGAACGTAAATGATCAGCTACTATTCTCATCATTTTCCTAGTATCCACCCAACATTGTTCTCCATTTTTTATATACTCCTCATCTGTTTTATTTCCATAATCAAGACCTGATGATTCTTCAATTTCAGAAATTATAAAACTAAACAAATCTGTCTCAAAAACAGTTTTCTTTCCTTGTACCACCATTGTAATTCTTTCAAAACCCATTCCTGTATCTATATTATGTTTTGAGAGCTTGCCTATTACCTTGCCATCTTTCTGTTCATACATCATAAATACGTTGTTCCAGATTTCTATAACCTTACCCTCGTCGTCTGCTTTTACAAATTCATTAGGTGTCATATCACCAATTGCAACTTCATTTGTATCATAAAAAATTTCTGTATCAGGACCACAAGGACTATTCTCTCCTGCGCTCCACCAATTATTCTTCGCAGGCATAAAATAAATTCGTCCTTCAGGTAAATATTTCTTCCAAATTTCTACTGCTTCCATATCACGTGGTGCATCGTCATTACCTTCAAAAACAGTCACGTATATCCTATTTATATCAAGACCAAGCCCTTCCTCTTTATCTGTAAGAAATTCAAAGCTCCACTTTATAGCATCAGGCTTGAAATAATCACCGAGAGACCAGTTTCCAAGCATTTCAAAAAATGTAAGGTGCCTATTGTCACCAACTTCATCAATATCAACTGTTCTTACACATTTTTGTGCATCAACTAAACGAGTACCCATAGGATGTTTTTGTCCTAGTAAATAGGGCATAATCGGTTGCATACCAGCTGTATTGAAAAGAACCGAAGGATCATTCTCGGGTATTAAAGAAGCACTAGGTATTATTTTATGTCCACGATTCTCAAAAAATTTGAGGAACTTTTGACGAATTTCATTTGAAGTCATATCTTCATATTATACTAAAAAGACTAAACAGAAAAGCCCTGCCTTCTTTAAGAAGGCAGGGCTTTTCTTTATTTAATTTCTTCAAGGTGATCCTCTTTAAAATATTTACTCTTTTTAATTCTTTCTTCTATATACCATAACACCACGAAGATGAATAAAGTGAGAATCGTCGCAATAATTGCAATATTAAAAAGTCCCAAACCAGATGCCATACCAATACCAGCGGATACCCAAAGTCCTGTTGCTGTCGTAAGTCCTACCAATTTAGAATCTTTATTAAAAATAATTCCTGCACCCAAGAATCCTATACCTACTACGATCTGAGAAACTATCATTAATGGATTCATTCCAGAAAAACCAGCATAATATCTAACCATTTCATTTGAAATAACTACAAACAAGGCCGAACCCATAGAAACAAGCGCATAAGTACGCATTCCTGCAGTCTTGTGAGCCCAAACACGCTCCGTGCCTATAATCATACCTAATATTAAAGCAATAAAAAGACGTAAAACAATATCCATAGTAGCCCCGTTTAAAATATTTTCCATATAAAATTAGTATAACATTATTTTAATTTATTCAAACTATTTATATCATGCTTTTCGTGTGCTTCGATTTCTGTGATAAGCTTCTTTTCACTTTTAAGTGTATCGTCCATCCAAAGTGAATATGGCACGTTGGACATGTCGGTATTACATCTCACAATCATTGGAACCTTGTATGAATGCCCTGCTTGTACGTGCTTCATTAATTCTTCACTTAGACTTTTTTGAGTAGAGAACATGAGCATATATTGATCAACCTCCCTTATAATACCTTGCCATGGATATACAGAATGAATAACCCAATAATCCATAGAAATAGCCAACTTTTCCCCTATCGCAGAATAGCCCATAGAGCGAGCCTGTTCTATATCTCCACATATTGTATAAACGAAAACAACATCCTCCGCCCCTTTTTCAATTTTTTCTACAATATTCATATGTTTTACAAGATTATTTTTTAATAATTAACTACGCATATTATCCCACAACACACCCACCTAAGCAAATGCCATTATTATAAACTACTATTGATTGTCCTTTATCTACAAGCACGCTTTTATCAAAACTAATTGCACAGGTCTGACCTGTGCAGACTAATTTGCAATTTAGTAGCTCTCCATGATAGCGAATCTGGGCAGTATAATCTTTATTTTTTTCTGGAATATTTGAAATCCAATTTGCATTAGTAGTATTTATCTGCGAGCCAGAAAATTTATTTTTTGAATGGTCTGGCAAAGAAGATACAGTTATAGTATTCATTTCTATGTTCTTTGAAACGACATATAGGGGTTTACTATTATCATCATTTTTGAAAATATTAAATCCATGACGCTCACCGAGAGTGAAAAAAATAGCTCCATCATGTGAACCGATAATTTCCCCACTTTCATTTAATACATCCCCTTTCTTCGTTTCAATATAATGCTTCAGGAAATCTTTCATATCAAGAGGTCCTAAGAAGCAAACGCCCTGACTATCTTTTTTTGTCGCCGTAGGAAGTTTATATTTCTCTGCTAAAATTCTCACTTCAGTTTTTTGTAAATGCCCCACAGGAAATAAAGTATGACTTAAATCATCTTGTGTAAGAGTCCAAAGAAAATATGATTGATCTTTGGAGGAATCGATCCCTTTGTGAAGTTCCTCTCCTCCTTTTCGAGGAGGAGTGCCCATAGGGCGAGGTGGTAATTCTTTTAGATCACCACCCCCTACCCCCTCCTCCACAAGGAGGGGAGATTTGCGTGCATAATGCCCTGTCGCAATAAAGTGAGCTCCGTGCTCTTTTGCAAATTGCCAAAACACCCCAAACTTCACCATACGATTACACATTACGTCAGGATTTGGAGTATTCCCTTTTTTATATTCTTCTATCATATAATCTGCTACACCTTTTTTATAAGCTTCTTCTGCGTCGCATTCTAAAAATGGAATATCAAGATGTGCACATACTCGCATAGCGTCACGGCGTTCATCCTTCCATGTACATTCTATAAAGTCCGGTGACCATGTACGAATAAAAACCCCAACGACATTATAATCTTGGTCTTTAAGTAGAGCCGCCGCGACAGAGCTATCCACCCCGCCTGACACCCCAACAAATACAGTTTTTTTTATTTCTTTTCCCATCTTGCAAAAATACCACAAGGGAGCAATCGTTTACTATTACTTTCTTCTATAACTAGTTCTCCTCCCTCAATTTTCCCTTTATATTCCTTCATTAAATCATTTAAATTATTCTCGTAAACAATGGAAGAATACCCTGCAGTATACCCATTTATAAGAATAAATAAAGGATCTGGAGATAATACCTTTTTACACAAATCCATAAGATTTAGAAAGTCTTCTTCAATCTTCCAAAGTTCATCTTTCGGACCATGACCAAAAGAAGGTGGATCCATTATAATGGCATCATACTTTCTTCCCCTTTTTATTTCTCTTTTTAAAAATAAAATTACATCATCTACTATCCAGCGTATTGGTGCTTCTTTCAATCCTGAAAGTTCGGCATTAACACGTGCCCACTCTACTGCATTTTTCGATCCATCTACATGGCAGACTTCCGATCCCGCTTTTGCACACACTAAAGTTGCCCCACCTGTATAGGCAAATAAATTTAATATAGAAATAGGTTCGCTCCTTTTTTTAATTATTTCTGTCATCCATTCCCAGTTTGGAAGCTGTTCAGGGAAAAGTCCTATATGCTTGAAAGAAGTTGGCTTTATAGAAAAAGTTAAACCACCGTATGATATATTCCAATTATTAGGAATTCCATTTTTAATTATCCATTTATTCTTTGTACCATTACGGATAAATTCTAAATCTGCATTACTCCATTCTTTATCATTCAAATTCTTTTTCCATAAAGCCTCTGGATCAGGACGAGATAAAAAGTATTTACCATACCTTTCAAGCTTCATTCCCATACCACTATCGATCAATTCATATTCTTTTTGTTTTATTGTTTTTAGTATCATAAATTATTTTAAATATTTAAGTATATTACTTCTATGCTCATTGAAATCTACTGCATAATGCACATTACCATCTTTATCATGAAGATAAAATAGATACCCTGATTCCTGTGGGTATAACGCCGCTTTAATAGCTAGAAGCCCAGGATTACTAATAGGGCTCTTTGGTAAGCCAACCTCTTTATAGGTATTTGGGGCTGCATCAACTTGTAGAGGCATACCAAACTGTATTCTTTTCCATAAAATTCCAGAGATTATAGCTATATCATTCTTGCCACCTGCTTCTTTTTCAAGAATTGAAGCCATTATTATTATATCAGACAAACTATGGTTTCCAGATTTTATATCTTTGTCTATTCCATTAATCCTTTTTTGAAAATTCGCAGTAATATCAGTGAGAATTTCATCAGTGCTAGAAAGTGAATAGAAGAAATAAGTATCGGGGAATAAATAACCCTCTTTGCTTCTAGGGTCACTCAAAAATAAATCCGTATTAAAGTTTGGAATTTTATCAGCCAGAATTTTGGCCATATCTTTTTCAGTTATACCTTCTTTTAATGTAACTTTAATCGGTAGAACATTATGATGTCCACGAGATATTTGCCAAGCCACAATCCAAACTGGAGAATTTTTCTTAATTAAATAGTCGCCAGAAATAATCCCCTTTTTTGTTCCAATTAATTTAATAAAAACTTTTAAAGTGAGATCACTTCGAATAGCCTGATTTTTTATTAATTCACTAGATATAGAACGGAGTGGTTGACCGATCGATATATGAATTAATACATCATTATTCTTAAATGGTGCAGATAAAAGATAAAAGATAATTAAAGCAATAATTATAAAAATACTTAATATTTGGATATTAAGTATTTTATTCTTAGGTTTAATTGTATCTATATTTTCATCCATAAACTATTATTATACAGGTAAATTTGAAGGTGGTTTTGCAATCTTGGACTCTATACGCTTGAAGCTTGGTGTCTCTGAAACCATACCTGGGAAATGGAAAAGAGTTGCAAGCTCTTCAGAGGAAACAACGAAAATGTTGGCTTTATGTGAAGGGAAAAATGCTGCTAAAACTTTAGGATAATTTATAGCATATTGTAATGGTGGATGAAAGAATGTCCTCATACGATACCAATCAAGCATTCTCTTTTTTATTTTAGTCAAAGCAAGACCTGTAGGATCTGACCATGGTGCATCAAACTGAGTAGAATTCGTACGATCAAGCTCATTTAAAGATGGAGCTGCATATTGTCTAAATAATAGACGTACTTCACGACGAAGATTCTGGAATTGATCTTCTGTACAAAGTCTATTGTCTGACAAAGCAATAAGTCGTATTCCGCAATCAAAGTGAACTTGGGCCATACCTTTCGTAAGAGCTTCAACTGTAGGTTTTAAATGATCTGGTAAAAAGAGCTGTCGAGCAGTCGGAACATCTGGTTTATCAGCATCATGAATACGTACATAGCCCTTTGTGATTGTCTCGATATATTCAAGAGCCGCTTCATTAAAATCTATATGGCCTCCTGTTTTGTGACTATGATATTTCTTTATATTCCAACGAATGACCATCTGAATCCAGACTTGTTGACCACGAGGAATGGAACCTAAATACTCTATCATTGGAGTAATAGGATCAATCTTATACTCTTCTTTAACTCCAGTCTTCATGTCGTCACCAAAAGCTTTGTATGTTTTTATAGGAACAAAATCTTCTTTTAATTTTTTAAATTCACAACCCCACATATTCCAATCACCACCTTTTTTATATTGAGGAACATGAAAAGCATAATCATCTACTTCGACAACCTTGGCTTGAGGATATTGACCATAGATCTGTGTCTCTACTAAATTACGTATACGGGTAGGAGTACGTATGAAAAAATGCACTCGTCCATCTATAGATACAATTTCAAGTGAAAACCAAAACCAAGGTGCACCTTGAATATATTGTTCCCAGAAACCTTTCATACTTTTCTGATAAAAGGCATTTGTAAAGATAAGCTCCATAGCAGCAGGAGTTTTAATAACATCACGAGGTACTTGTATTTCAAGAAGAACCCACTTTATGCCCATAATGAAACGCTCTTGTCTATAATGATGCCATAAGTTAAGTGCTATATAGGCTAAAGGAATCGGCATTAAATAACCAATTGTTACAATTAATATTTGTAAAAGATTTAAATTATGTGCGTTTAAGAAATCTTGAATCATGTTTAATAAATTTATATTTTAACTACCAAGCTCGAAGAGAAGATGACGTGAAAAAACCAAAAATTACAGCTATTAAAACAATACCTATAATTATCAAAATAATGTTCACAAAACCTCGATTACTCATGGGCATATTATATCATATCTCAATAAAAAATACTCCTCCAAGGAAAGTTTGAAGGAGTATTTTATTAACAAGATGTATAAAGCCCTGATTTATTCTTCTTAAAGTATTTAACATTCTGTAAGTTAACCAAGATTGTATTCTTCTTTAGATATCTTTCTTTCATAACTTGATCCACAATATCATCTTTAGTCATAGGGCCATTCTTTTTCAAAAGTTCTTTGATAACATCACGGACAACTCCAGACTTATAACCCCATTCAGAAAGCGCATAAATACCACGGCCTACAAGCACAAATCTAGGATCTTTAATAAGTTCATTGTGACAAGTAGCAGTATGACACTTCTTTTCAAAAGTATCAGCAACAGCCTTGGCTACTTCTCTAAAATGCATCGGACTCCCGTGCTTACGCATCATTAGGAAGGCATAATCCTTGACCCCACGAGTTTTAATAGAAGAAGATGTAGACTTACCCCATTCACCGAGTGGATTCTTCTTCAAAGTTTTTGATATCAAAAGCCATCTTTTAGCGATCTCTTCATTTTTGTATTGTTCAGATAATTCCTTAACTTCTTCTAAGAATCTTGTAATTAATTCTCCTTCTGAAATCAATTCATCATTCGAAAGATTCTCAAAAAGGGATTTTAATGATTTATGAACACTCTCAGAAATATCAGAATCTACACTCCAACGAGTTTTGAAATTGACATCTTCTTTGTGTTTAGTAAAATCATCACTTAAAGTTAAATAAAGATGTATGTGATTCTGGGTAATTTTATCTTTTGAAATATGATTAAGAAATTCGTGTTCAGATACGATTGCTCCCATAGAATGAATCAGCTTCTTTATCTCTTCAAAGACTGCTTTTTCGCTCTTGAATGCTTCACTTTTACGAATAAGAATAAGAGCTCCGTTCTCTATCTGTCTTACGCGTTCACGAGTAATACCGTATTTCTGTCCAATGGCTTCTAAGGTTTTTCTTTCTCCGTCGGTAGTTATACCGAAACGATTTACAACCACCTCATATGCTCGAGGGGCTAAATTCGAAAGAATCCTTTTTGTTACTTGCTTTGGTTTAAATGTAATAATATTAGCCATTTTTATTAAAAAATTAAATTAATAACTATTGTGTTTTTTTATAATATCATTACTATAGGATAAAGTCAACCTTTTCAAAATGTGGTGTAATAATAGATATAAAATTACTTTTTACTCTGGGCTGTTTTTGCTTTTGATCTATCTTGATCTGTCAAAAGTTTCTTGCGTAAACGAACATTTTTAGGTGTAATTTCAAGATATTCATCATCAGCCATGATCTCAAGGCCCCTTTCTATTGATAGCTTGTATGGCGGTTTGACGTTTATTGCTTCGTCAGTTCCACTTGAACGCATATTTGAAAGTTGCTTACTCTTTGTAGGGTTCACAGTCATTTCATCCCCTTTCAAAACGTTACCGATAACCATACCTTCATAAACCTCATCTCCATGTTCTACATACAATACTCCTCTTTCTTGCAAAGTCCAAAGTGAGAAAGCAATAACTTTTCCTGGCACCATTGAAGTCATAGAACCAACATCTCGCTTTTTTATTTCACCAGCATAAGTTTTAAATCCTATGAATCTTGAAGCAAGAATTCCTTCGCCTTTTGTATCTACTACAAATTGTCCACGATAACCAAGTAAACCTCGAGTAGGCATCTCAATTAACATTCTTACTATTCCTTCTTTCTCATGCATACTTGTGATGATTCCTTTGCGGCCAGTCAACTTTTCTATCACAGCACCAGAGACATCACTACGGACATCAATAGTCACTTCTTCGTATGGTTCTAATTTCTCTCCATTCTCTTCTTTTATAATAACGTGAGGTTGAGACACCTGAAGTTCATATCCTTCACGACGCATATTTTCAAGTAAAACTGCAATATGTAATTCTCCACGTCCATAAACAAGAAATCCTTCTTGAACTTCTTCTTCATCTGGGGCGTCAAAGTTAATACGAAGTCCAACGTTCATCTCAAGTTCTTTCTCAAGCCTCTCTCTTATCTGTCTACTTGTGACATATTTACCTTCGCGTCCTGCAAAAGGAGAATCGTTCACAATAAAGTTTAAGGAAATTGTCGGCTCATCGATATCAATAGAAGGTAATGGAAGTGTATTCATATCATCACAAATAGTCTCACCTATATATACGTCGGGAATTCCTGCGATAATAGCAATGTCTCCTGTGTGTAAGACACTTACTTCTTTTCTATTAATTCCCTCAAATGTGAACATCTTAGAAATACGAGCTGTACGTGATGCACCATCGGCATTTTTTACAATGATAGTACTGCCTGTTTTAATAGATCCAGCATAAGCACGAACAATAGCTAGACGTCCCAAAAAATTATCGTAACCAAGATTGAACACTTGTGCTTGAAAAGGACCGTGCCTATTCACAGAAGCTTCTGGAACTTCTTTTAGTATCAAATCAAGAAGTGGTGTTAAATCTTTCGATTCATCTTCTAAATGTAATTTAGCTATGCCTTGTCTGCCGATAGCATACATGTATTTAAAGTCTATCTGATCCTGTGTGGCACCAAGTTCTAAAAATAATTCAAGTATCTCATCGTGAACACGTGCGGGATTTGCGGCTGGCTTATCTATCTTATTTATTATAACTATCGGCTTAAGGCCTAATTCTAGAGACTTTTTAAGTACAAATCTTGTTTGTGGCATTGGACCTTCCTGTGCATCAACAAGAAGAAGAACTGAATCAATAGCACGAAGAACACGCTCAACTTCAGAACCGAAGTCCGCGTGACCGGGAGTGTCCACAATATTTATTTTGGTTCCTTTATAATTAACAGAAGTGTTTTTGGAGTAAATAGTGATACCACGTTCAAGCTCAATAGCATTGGAGTCCATAGTTGTTCCTTCTTCTGTCATGCCACACTGCTTCATCATTTGATCAGTCAAAGTAGTCTTCCCGTGGTCAACGTGTGCAATTATAGCTATATTTCTTATTTCAATTAATTTCATTTTTAGTTGTTTTTTGGTGAAAAATAAATACGCCTCGTGGCGTTTGTATTAATACTGTATCATACATTTTAGAATTTGTAAACAAAAAGTAGCATTCATATTATATTGGATGCTACTTTTTTAATTATATTATAATACTATAATAACTTAGTTATATCGTGATAAGTTATAACAACCATGAGAAGCATCAAAAGTCCGAAGCCAATCATATTTACCGCATTTGAAATTTTAGGCTTGATACGTGAGCCTTTAATTTTTTCTATCAATAAAAATAAAAGTCGTCCGCCATCAAGGGCAGGAAACGGCAGTAAATTAATGACAGCCAAGTTCACAGATATAAGTGCTGTGAATGAAAGTAAATATACAAATCCAAACTTCGCTGCATCACCTACTACTCCGACAATACCAATAGGCCCTGTCACTGCTGACATATCACCCTTACCCATAATAGCCTGACTAATGAGTGTATAAAAACCAACAGCAGTACTAATAGTCAAATCAGTCGTGAGTTTCAATCCCTCCCAAACAGCCCTATGAATAGGCAGCTCTAATGTTCCTATTGTATCCATAGCAATTCCAATAGCAGGAACTCCATCTTTATTATTTATAGGAGTAACTTCTAGCTCTTTAGTTTCTTTAGCTCTTATAAATTCTATCTTTACCTGTTCCCCTCCATGCTTTTTAATAAAACTCTGAACATTTTCTGCTCCAAGATTCGATGATAAAAGTTTTGTAGAATCTGTCGTCGTGTCTAAGGCTAAAAGTTTATCTCCAATTTTAAGTCCTACCATTTCAGCTGGGCTACCTTTCACTATACTCGTAACAGTTAAGTATTGATTATTGACTATCGCTCCATGCGGTGCCATGCCAACAGAAGATGGAAGACCTGACATAAATCCGATAGAGAGTAAAAGCCATGCAACTAAAAAGTTCATCGCCACTCCAGCTACCATAACTAATGCTTGGATATATTTAGGTTTATTGATTAAGCTTCTTTCTGCTAATTCTAATTTTTCTGGAGTTTCTTCTTTATCTAAAAATCCAACTTCTAAAAGATCTGCTTCATTTATATTTTCTCCATAAATTTTCACATAGCCGCCAAACGGCAATGCATTTAAATTGTAAGTCGTCTCACCTATTTTCTTTCCATAAATTTTAGGAGGAAAACCAAAAGAAAATTCATCCACCCGTATATTATTCATCTTCGCAACAATAAAATGCCCAAATTCATGGGAAACAACAAGCACCAAAATAATAACAATAAAAATAATAATTGACATGAAGCTATAATAGCACACTTTGATTTTAATTCGTCATGAGGTCTGTTTCTTTCTTGGCGAAGATTGCTTCAAGATTTTGATTGGCTTCATCTACGCATTTCTGGATGTCCTCTTTAGCTCGCTTTTTATCATCTTCCGGTAAATCTTCTGTCTTATCTATTTCTAACTGTCTTTCTTGACGGACACTTATACGAGCGTCTTCAAGCTTTTCTTTAAGAATCTTTACTAATTTAGTACGATTCTCAGTAGTAAGCATTGGGAAAATAGCACGAACTCCATCACTGTCAGACACTACTGAAAGTCCAAGATTGGCTCCAGTTATAGCAGCTTCTATTCCTTTTATCTGGCTTTTATCCCAAGGAGCGATACGCAAAGTTTTAGGATCCTCAATAGAAACACTCGCAATATTTTTAATAGGCATGTATGTGCCATAACTCTCGACACTTATAGAATCGAGAATCATCGGAGTCGCTCGGCCTGTATGTACAGAGCTATATTCTTTCGAAAGCCACTCTTCTACTCCTTTTAATTCTGTCTTAAAACTTGTTGTATTGTATGCCATATACTTTTATTATATCACAAGAGCTATATGCTCCAAAATCATTTTAACCGAAGCTCCTGGTGTACTTAAGAAATCACGACTACTTTTAAGTTCTCCTAAAATAAATTTCAAATCTTCATTATTTAAATCCTTTTTCCATTTCTCATAAATAATTCTTTCAAGTCCATTCACAAGTGAGATAGCATAATATCGTAAACCCCCACTATTCTCATTATCTTTAAACTCTTTAATTATTTCGGCTACTTTGTCTATTCTTACTTTTGGTGTTGCTTTAATAAAACCTTCCGCTATTTTATTTTCAAAATTATTATCAATCTTTAAATTCTTTACCAGATGCACACGAGAAAGTATTGTACCAAGAAGAAGTGATGAATCCGGCACTACTATAAAGAAGTGCGTGCCTTCTGTCGGCTCTTCTATTACTTTCAGTAATGTTTGTTCCGCTTCACGATTTATAAATTTTGCTCCAATTATGCAAATTTTCTTTTTGCCATCCGTTGCTTTATTCTGATGCCATTCTTTAATTCTATGTCCGTCTTCAATATTAAAAGAATCATAAAGATTGAGCATTACATCTCCACTGTATTTATTTATATCTCCTTGTTCTTCTAGATATATACGTAAAAGATAAACAATCTCTTCAGGATTACCTTCTACTACATAACTATGATACAGATCTCTCGGAAATAATTCTTTAAAATTATTCATACTATTTATCTTTTACTGATAATAGTCTTTTTATACGTATCTAGATGGTTTAGAGCTTCCCCAGTACCTTTCACAACACAAAAGATAGCTTCATCAGCGACGCGAGCTTTGACTCCTGTACGTCGGTAAACAAGCTCTGCTAAGTTACGAAGCTGACTTGAACCTCCAGTCATTATGATTCCATCGTCAATGATGTCTGCGGATAATTCAGGTGGAGTCAGAGAAAGAACTTCTTTGATTGCTCCGATCATCGTACGTAATTCTTTATCGATTGCTCGGACTATTTCATTTGTAGAAATTTGTGCTGTACGAGGAAGTCCTTGAATAAAGTCTCGGCCCTTGATTGTAATCGTTAGCTCTTCTTCAAGTGGTATAGCTGCGCCTATCTTTATTTTTATAGCTTCAGCTGTTCTGTCACCAATGGCTAAATTGAATGTCTTCTTTATATAATCCGCTATAGCTGCATCAATCTTGTCTCCGGCACATTTAACTGAAGTCGAAGCCACGATACCACCAAGCGCTATCACCGCTACGTCTGTCGTCCCTCCTCCTATATCCATGATCATATGGCCCTTTGACTCGTGTATTGGTATACCTGCCCCAATGGCTGCCAAAATTGGCTCCTTCACAACGTAAGCATTTGAAGCTCCGGCTTTCACTGCCGCTTCTACGACAGCACGACGCTCTGTGGAGGTAATTCCGGCTGGAACTGATACCATGACGTCCGGCTTAAATAAATTGTATTTACCAAGAGTTTTCGTTATAAAATAACGCAACATAGCCTCGGTAACTCGGTAATCAGCAATCACTCCATCTTTCATAGGACGATAAACGATAATATTGTCAGGGGTTTTTCCTACCATGTCCTTAGCCTCGGCTCCAATAGCGAGAATTGTATTGTCCTGCTCAGAAACAGCGACAACAGAAGGCTCATTTAAAACAACCCCCTTACCTGGTAAATATACAAGAGTGTTCGTCGTACCTAAATCTATACCTAATTTTTTATAAAATAATGACATATAATGTTTGTAACAAATCTACTATATCATAAAATACGAGATTTTGTGATACCATATAGATATGTATATAGTAACTGTTATTCCAATTCAAAAAGGATTTCAAAAAGAGAATTTAACATATTTCTCTCCGCTCGAGATCCCTCTTGGGAGTATTGTCGCTATTCCACTCCGATCAAAAACAATAGATGCGATAGTTATAAATATAGAAGATGCTAGAGATCAAAAATTTGATTTAAAAAATGCAGACTTTCAATTAAAAAAAATAGTGGAAGTAAAAGGTTCATCACCCTTCTCTACCTCATTCTTTTCTGCTTGTGAAAAAATGAAAGACTACACAGTTAGTAATACTGGCACAATCATCAAAGCACTTTTACCATCTGTATTTTTAGAAAATTTAAAAGACCTCAAACAAAAGAAAGAAACAAGTGTGGATGCAATAGATACAGAAATAAAAAATTTAAAGCAAGAGAAATTAATCTTTCAAGCTTTGAATGCTGACCGTATGAGCTGGTATAGAACTCTTATCAGAGAAGCCTTCGCAAAAAAGGAATCTATTTTCATTTGTGTACCAACGCGTTTTGATATTGAACAATTAAAAATTGAATTTACAAAGGGTATTAATCAATATGTCTTTTCTTTCCATGGTGACTTAGGTAAAAAGACTTTAATAAATACTTATAATTCATGTATAAATGAACCTCACCCTATACTCATTATCGGCACGGGAATGTTCCTCTCTATTCCTAGGCATGATATTAAAACAATCATCATTGAACACGAAAGTTCCGATGCATATAAGCAGTATGCTCGTCCATTCATAGACATCAGAGCCTTCGCCGAAATATTGTCTTCCATAGAAAAAGTTAAATTAATTTTTGGAGACACTCTTCTACGCCCTGATACACTGGAGCGACACGATCAAGGAGAACTTGGCGAAGTTTCCTCACCACTTTTCCGTTTACAAGAAGCTGAAAGACAACTTGTTGTAGATATGAAAGAAGAAGTAGATGAGAAAGGTTCAAAAACTTTTAACATACTTGGTGAGACTACAAAGAAAATGATTTCTTATGCTATTGCCCACAATGAATCTGTTTTCTTATTCACAATTCGGAAGGGCTTGGCCGGCGTCACAGTTTGCCACGATTGTGGACATACGATACTTTGCCCTATGTGCTCGACTCCAATAGTCCTTTATGGCTCTAAACAAAGGAATGCTACGAAGATAATTAATTCTCGTATATTTATGTGTAATAAATGTGGTCATAAAGAAACAACCGAAGTGAGATGTGGTGAATGTAATAGTTGGAACCTCACTCCTCTTGGTATTGGTACTGATAGAGTATATGAAGAAGTAAAAAGACTTTATCCTAATACAAAAGTAATACAAATAGATAAAGAAACAGTCTCTACAGATAAAGAGGCCCACGAAGCAATGAAAGAATTTTATAAAAATCCTGGAAGTATATTAATAGGAACTGAAATGGCTTTCTCTTATATCAATACAGAAGTTACTCATAGCGCCATCATATCTCTAGACGGACTCCTCTCTATACCTAGTTTCAATATCACACAAAAGATTTTACATATCATGGAGAAGTTACATGAAATAACCAAACGCAATCTCATTATCCAAACTAGGTCACCAGAGAATTCTATTCTTGAACACATTCTAAGTGGTAATGTTCTTCCACTTTATCGAGAAGACTTAAAAGAAAGAAAACAATTCGGTTATCCACCATTTAAAAGACTTATAAAAATAACATTCACGGGAGGAGCTAGTGATACAGAGAAAGCGAGAACGTTTATCGATAAATTCTTAGGTGGCTATGAACCACAAATTTTTAGTGCCTTCATTGGTAAAGTAAAAGGACAGTATGTGACAAATACAGTCATTAAAATAGACCCTAGCCTTTGGCCTCTCCCCACTGATGATAAGAAAATAGTAAGTGAACACTTAAAAGAAAACCTGTATCGCCTCTCCCCCGCATTCTCCATAAATGTCGACCCAGAAGATTTGCTATAATTATAAAGGTGTGATAATATGAACCCCATATGATTACTGTAATAGAAGTAAAAAAGAATACAAACGAGAACAATATGAGTCTTGTCCGCAGATTTACTCGTAAGGTTCAAGAGTCTGGTATTATCCAAAAGGTTAAAAGCAAGCGTTATAACGAAAGAACTGAATCTAAAGTTAAAACAAAAATTGCTACCCTAAAAAGAATTAACCGTAAGAAGGCATTAGAGAAATTGCAAAAACTAGGTAAAGCCCCAATGGAAACCAAACGTGGACGTCGTTAATAAATAAGTTATGGAAGAGACAGAATTCTGTACAATCAAAAACACCACAAAAGGCAAGCTTCCGAGCTTGCCTTTTGTCTCTATGAAGAACGCCATTCTAGGAGAGAAATATGAGCTTAGTGTAGGCTTCCTAACAGCCAGGCAGCAAAAAGAAATAAACCAAAAATATCGAAACATAAATAAAACTACAAACATTTTATCTTTTCCTCTTTCAAAGAAATCCGGCGAAATTACATTTGATTTAGCAAAGGTTAAGAAGGATGCACCATTGTTTGATATGACTTACCCTCGATTTTTAAAATATCTATTCATTCACGGACTCTTGCATTTGAAAGGATATGATCATAGTGCTATAATGGAAGGACAAGAAAAGAAATACATGAAAATGTTTTCTTAGCCTGAAATTAAATAATGACTAAAAATAATTGGAATGTTGGAATAGATATAGGAACCCATACTACTAAGGTAATAGTAACGGGTTATAACAAGGAAAATAATTCCCCTTCTTTGATTGCGACTGGATTTTCAAATACCGAAGGCATGAGGCTAGGATACATAACGAACGTAGACCATGTTGCAGATAGTATTAAAAAGGCTGTAACCATGGCTGAAAATACCTTGGGTCACAAGATTCGTAAAGCCTGCGTCTCCATTGGAGGAATAAATCTAAGTTCATGTGTCTCGACTGGATCTGTCATAATCTCTCGTGCTGACCAAGAAATAACAGAGCTTGATATTACTAAAGTCTTGGCAATTAGTGAAGAAGATCTTGAAATAACAAATAAAAAAATTATACACATAATACCTGTTTCTTATAAATTGGATGGTAAGGATATTCATGGTCGCCCTCTTGGTATGCATGGCATAAAACTTGAAGTGAAAACTTTATTTGTTACTTGCTTAAAACAAAATATTGAGGATCTAGTCACAGCCCTTGGTCTTGCAAATATTGAAGTCCTTGATATTGTCGCATCTCCATTATCTTTGTCTACTATCTTATTAAATACTAAACAGAAAATTGCTGGATGCGCACTCTTAGATATAGGAGCTGAAACTGTCTCTATTGCTGTCTTCGAGAATAATTTATTAATATCATTACAGGTGTTCCCTATAGGAAGTATGGATATTACTAAAGATGTAGCCCTTGGTTTCAAAATAACTCTCGAAGAAGCTGAAAGTGTAAAAATGGGAAGTGTACTTGGTGGAGATTTCCCAAAGAAAAAAGTTGATGAAATCATCGAGGCTAGATTAAGCGACATCTTTGAGTTAGTCGAGAATCATCTAAAACGAATTAGAAGAAACGGTCTTCTTCCTGCAGGAATAATTATTACCGGTGGAGGTTCTTATATTTCTCGTATAGAAGAGTTAGCTCGTAAACAATTAAATATTCCCGCAAAAGTTGGTCCAACAGATGGAACGATAAATAATAAATTCAAAATAAAAGATGCATCATGGTATGGAGCATTAGGACTTGCATTATCCACACCTACAGGTGCAAACAGTATAGAAAATTCTATTGGAGACAATATTAAACAAGTAAAAGGATTCTTTAAATCTATTTTTTCTCAGCTCTTGCCTTAACATACTTATATTAGAAAATAAATTAAACATTGCGTCAAATGTTTTCTTTTTATATATTTCTGGTATTATATATGCAGTAATTTATTATTAATCAGATACAACCTTCCCCGTCTTTTACAGAAGACGCTCTAGGATGCTATACATAAATATGCCTAAAATAAACCCAGACATAGAATCATTTGCAAGAATTAAAGTTATCGGTATTGGAGGTTCAGGTAAAAATGCCTTAAATCACATGATAGCTTCTAAGGTAAAAGGTGTGGAATTCATTGTAATGAATACCGACACCCAGGATTTACATAACTCACTCGCTGAAAAGAAGGTCCACCTCGGCAAGAACTTAACTAAGGGTCTTGGTGCCGGAATGAACCCAGAGATAGGTCGCCGTGCTGCAGAAGAAACAAAAGCTGAAATTCAAGACGTTATCAAAGGTGCTGACATGGTCTTCATCGCTTGTGGTATGGGTGGAGGTACAGGTACAGGAGCCGCTCCTATAGTTGCTCAAGCAGCTAAGGAACAAGGAATCCTTACTGTCGCTGTAGTTACCAAGCCATTCTCTTTCGAAGGAAATCAGCGCATGAAAATAGCAGAGCTTGGACTTTCTGAACTTGAACGTGAAGTTGATGCAATTCTTATAATTCCTAATGATAGACTTATCGTCATCTCAGGAAAAGATGTCGGATTCAGACAAGCTTTCGCTCTTTGTGATGAAGTGTTGAAACAAGCTGTTGAGGGTATATCAGAGCTTATCACAACTCCAGGTATGATCAATGTGGACTTCGCAGATATCAAAGCTGTGATGTCAGATGCAGGAAGCGCACTCATGGGGGTAGGTATTGCTGCTGGAGATGGTAGAGCTGAGAAGGCTGCATTAGCTGCGATTAATTCCCCACTTCTTGATCTTTCTATTTCAGGAGCAAAAGGCGTTCTCTTTGCAATCTCAGGTGGAGATGATTTAACTATCCATGAAATTCAAGAGGCAGCAAAGATAATAACCGAATCTATAGATAAAGAAGCTAAGGTAATATTTGGAACTATTAGTGACGACAAGCTAAAGAAGGGTGAAATGAAAGTTACAGTCATCGCGACTGGCTTCCCTACTGATATGCCAAAGCGCTCCCTTTTCCAGATTCATCAAAAAGCAACTGAAGCTACAGTAAATTCTTCTACTAAAGAAGAAGTTGCAGCTGCAGTTAAAGAAACAGTCAAAGATAATTCATCAGACTATATAAAGAAAGGTGATAAGGATAAAACAGAAAAAGTAGAAGATGATTTATTTATTGATGATACAGATGACTGGAGTACAGTCCCTGCATTCCTAAGAAGGAACAAAAAATAAGACTCAATTTAAAATCCCAAGCAAAACTTGGGATTTTAAATTATTTAGTATAGAATATCTACTATGTACGAATTAATAATATTAGGGGGAGGACCAGCTGGAACAGCCGCCGCAGTATACTCTGCCCGTAAACAACTTAAGACCGCAATTATAACAAGTGAATTTGGTGGCCAATCCATGGTATCAGAGAAGATTTTTAATTGGATAGGAACTCCTGAGATCGGAGGTATGGAACTTGCAGAAAATTTAAAAAAACATGTTCTTTATTATAAAGGACCATATTTAGATGTAATTGATGGAGAGAAAATTGTTTCCATAACTAAAAATGACAAAATAATCACCATAAAAGGAGAATCTGGAAAAGAATATACCGGGAAGACCGTCTTGGTAGCTACAGGTAGTGGTAGGCGTAAATTGGAAGCTGTAAATGCAGATAAATACGAACATAAGGGTATTACATATTGTGCCTCTTGTGATGGACCCCTATATGATGGACAAGACGTCCTTGTCATCGGTGGAGGCAATGCTGCTTTTGAAACATCCGCTCAACTTCTTGCATATTGTAAAAGTGTGACTCTAATTCATAGAAGAGATACATTCAGAGCAGATGAAATCACAGTCCAAAAGCTACTTGAGAATCCAAAATTTAAAGTTATTAAAAATGCAGATATTACAAGAGTAGATGGTGAACAATTCGTCTCATCCCTAACTTACACAGATAAAATAACTGGCGAAGAACACGTCCTCAATTCTACAGGTATATTTGTAGAAATAGGCCAGACTCCAAACATCAGCTTTGTCAAAGATATAGTTAAAATTGATGAAAATAATAAGATAATAGTAGATCCTATGAATCAAGCCTCAGCCACAGAGGGCATCTGGGCAGCTGGAGACTGTAGTAACGGCCGCTACCATCAGAATAACATAGCAGTAGGAGATGCAGTCAAAGCTATTGAAGATATCTATATTTGGATACAAAAAAATAAATAGAAATAAAAAATGTTCCCTTGAGGGAACATTTTTTATTTATAAGTTTTCATTTGCTAGAATCCCCTCTAGAATTTCTAGCTCTGCTTTTGAATTTGGTTGGAAACCTTCAATCTTATTCACTACAGGGACTGCTTCTATCTTATAATGGCCTTCTTCTGCTAATCTAATAAGATCTGTAATATAATATTCTTTTTGAGAATTTTCATTCTTTAATTTGTTGATATTCTCCCATAACCACTTGGCATCAAAGGCATACAAGGCAGGATTTACTTCTGTTACCCTCCTTTCGTCTTCTGATGCATCTTTATATTCAACAATTTTTAAAACCTGTCCATCTCCACCTCGAATGATTCTACCAAAGTTTATAAGTCCTGCATGCCAATCATGAAAGTCAGGGAGTACAACTGTACCCAAGGTAATCGTCGCTTTATTTTTCCTATGAGTAGCGATAAGATTCTCTAGCGTCTTTTTAGAAACTAATGGCTGGTCGCCAGAAATAACCACAACTGTATCGTGGCTTGGATCCATCTCATCTTTCGCGGAAGCTACTGCATGCCCAGTACCTAATTGTTCTGACTGATGAGCATACTTGTACTTATCACCAAAGACTTCAAAAATTCTTTCCTTTTTATGACCAACTACTATTACTGGACCTAAGGTTAAATCAATAGTTTTAAGTGTATCTAAAATGTGAGCCAAGAAATACTTTCCCTTAAGTAAAGAAAGTGCCTTGGGTTCGTCTGAATCCATTCTCTTCCCTTTCCCTGCCGCTAAAATTATTATTTGTGTATTTTTCATATAAATTGTGGTCACTTATAATTTTCTGCTGAAAATTTATGCGACCCCGCCTCGGCTCGACAGCCTCCGGCTCGCACAAAATCTCCCAGATTTTGTGCGCGATAGAGGGCTCGAACCTCTGACATCGTCAACGTCAATGACGCGCTCTACCAACTGAGCTAACCGCGCAAAATTATGAGAGATTTGGTCACAAGTATTTTTCTGCTGAAAAATCTCGCGACCCCGCCTCGGCCCGTCGGCCTCCGGCTTTCAAATCTCGTCCTCGCAATACTTCGTATTGCTTGCGGAAGTGGTGAGATTTGAACTCACGAGGAGCTTTCACCCCTGCCGCTTTTCGAAAGCGGTGCCTTAAACCTCTCAGCCACACTTCCTTTAACCACCTGATTATACCCAAAAACCCTCTAATTATCAAGACAATATAATTAATCTATTAAACTTTGCCCTGTCATTTCTTCAGGCTTTTTTATGTCTAAAATTTTAAGTATTGTTGGAGTTATGTCTGCTAAAGTCCCTTTATGTAAAGTACTAGTAGTATTCGTCAAAATAAATGGCACTGGATCTGTAGTATGTGATGTATGTCTATCTCCTGTAGTTTGGTCTATATTTAACTCGGCATTGCCATGGTCAGCCGTCACTATTGCTATGCCTCCATTTTTATTTATTGCTTCTAATACTCTTCCTAATTCTTTATCTACTTCTTCTACAGCAGTTTCAATTGCAGGAACATTTGCTGTATGACCTACCATGTCTGCATTCGCAAAGTTTATAAATATAAAATCTGTTCCTTTTTGTATTTGTTCTATTGCTTTATCGGCAACTCCGCTTGCCGCCATTTTAGGGGCCAAATCATAAGTAAGAACTCCTTTAGGACTTTGAACAAGTATTTGTTCTTCTCCTTTATACGGAGTCTCTTCTCCACAGTTTAAGAAATAAGTTGCATGAGCAAATTTCTCAGTCTCCGCTATGTGAGCTTGGGTCAGACCATTTTCACTTAATATTTTACCGAGAGTCATTGTAACTTTAACTTGTGGAAATACAACAGGGAAATCAAAATCTTTACCATAATTAGTCATCGTCACAACCATTAGATTCTTCTCTTTTCTTTTCTCTATCAATCTCTCGCTTATCATTCTCATACGATCAGCACGAAAATTAAATAAAAAGAATCCATCATTTTCATTCAAACTATATGTGCCTCCATCTTTATTCTTACAAACAAATGGCAAAAGAGATTCATCAGACATAAGACCCTCTTTATATAAATTCTCTAAATAGAGAGAGGCTTTTGTATCGCAAATACTACCTTCCCCATCAAAAATAACTTCTTCTGCTTTGGCCAAACGTTCCCATCTTTTATCTCTATCCATTGCATATAAACGCCCAGAGACAGAAGCTATCTCTCCTACTCCCAACTTATCTATAAAATCCTCAAGCTGTTTAATATAAACTGCACCTGCATTTGGTGGAGTATCGCGCCCATCTGTAAATACATGGATTAGAATTTTAGTGACTCCATAATCCTTTGCTGATTGTAAACATGCAAACAAATGAGAGATATGACTATGTATTCCACCAGGAGAAACTAAGCCAGCAACATGAAGATTGGAATTATTTTTAATAACATAATCAAATAATTTATGAAGGGTTTCATTTCTTTCTATCTCTCCATTTAAAATAGCTTTATTAATTCTGACTAGGTCCTCCTCTAAGATTCTACCTGCTCCTATAGTCATATGACCTATCTCACTATTGCCTATTTGTCCATCTGGAAGCCCCAATTTTAAACCAGAAGCTTCAATTGTAGTATGAGGATATTTATTCCATATATCATCAAAAATGGGCTTTTTTGCTTCCGCAATAGCATTATCCTTCGTATCTTCTCTATATCCCCACCCATCAAGCACAATTAAAGCCATTTGTTTCTTTATCATGTTCTTATTATAACATAAATCTTTATAGTTTTTAAACAAAAAATTCGCATATATTAAATATGTGAATTCTTTACTTAGGCTTTTTAAGCTTTTTAGTTTTCTTCTTTTTTGGTTTTACTTTACCATCGTTTGCAAGTCTTTTCTCTTTCCTTTTTTCAACCAAAACCCTCTTCTCTGTTATAGAATAAATCTTTTTTTTCTTTATTTTAACAACGAATTTCTCAAAAGGGTTAATTATGAACTTACTCCAAAAAGAATCAGGATTTTCTTGAGCAACTTGTTGTGCTTGAAAATCCGTGTAAATATCGTCTAATTTTTCTTTCATCGTCTGAATTTTATGTTTAATATAATGATACAACTATAATAAAACTATTACAAGCTGTGTATTGCCAAAAAGATAAACTTATAGTATTGTAAAGAAAAATGATTTCAGTAATAACCGAGCAAAAGCTCATTAAAATCTAGATTATGTTTATAGCTATTGTTGCCATAATTATTTTGGCATTTTTATTGACGTGGATGTGGAAAAATTACAATCATTACACAAGGATTGAAAAAGAGAGCTTCAAAAAGCCAAAGGAATTGTCACAGATAAAATCTGGGACAATCTTAAAAACCGTAGCTGGTTCTGAAGGGAAAATCCAACTCAGCGTTATGGAGTTAGATATTAGTACCCATGTTAATGGATCATTAAGGGTGGAAGAACTTATCCCGGCTTATTACATTAATTGGTGGTACTTTAAAGAAAATATACCAGAAGAATTACAAAAGCTAAATGCCCTTTTTGTGATAGAAAATGATGATGGTAAATTAAAATTTACTCCTTATAAAGGAATTCTATTAAAAAAATCAGAAATATTCAAAATCAAAGGTTCCAGAAAAACTACGGTTATTGAATTAAAAATGGCATGATTATCTGAAAATATTTACAATTGCGCTTGAATCTAGTTCAAGCGCAATTTGTTTAAACATTGATTAAAATTTAATTTGATTTTTTACGTAAAAATGTTATACTATCTAAGTTATTTTTGGCCTTATCGTCTAACGGTTAGGACATCGGCTTTTCAAGCCGGTAAACGGGTGAGCTTTGGGAAAGGGACCCAAAGTGCAAGACCGGAGGCAGGCGTGCCGAGGTGGGGTCGCGAGATTTTTCAACAGAAAAATATTTGTGACCGATGAACCAGAATCGAACCCTAGTTATGTTTTGCAAAATAAAATATTTGGCCTTATCGTCTAACGGTTAGGACATCGGCTTTTCAAGCCGGTAATCCGGGTTCGATTCCCGGTAGGGTCACAACGCGTAAAAAACCTGCTTCTACAGCAGGTCTTTAGCGTTGTGAAAGCGCAGGCATAATTTTTCAGTAGAAAAATTGCCGAGCTGGGGTCGCGAGTACTTACATATTTTACGATTTTAAGAAGTAAAAAATTTAGTAACTTGTGACCTCCAGTGACCCTAAGTATTTAATCGTCGATAAGTGTACTCACGGTCCCGGTAGAATTTAGTAACTTGTGACCTCCAGTGACCCTAAATATGTAATTGTCGATAAGCGTACTCACGGTCCCGATGTATTTCCCTACATTCACAAAAATGCAATTGTGTTGTATTATAAACAATGTATTACTAAATAAATTCAATTAATAATTATGCAAAAATATAATGACATAGACAATGATTCAAATATTGATGAGTTTGAAATTAACGATGATTATATTGTTGTTAAGTTTTTAGATGGAAAAACTTATAAATATACATATTTAAGTGCCGGTTCTTTAAAGGTTGAAGAAATGAAAAAATTTGCGTTATCTCACGATGGGTTAAATTCATTTATAAATAAACAAAGACCCAAATATGAGTCTAAATGGAATTAGAAAATGGAAATAAAAATAAAAAATTGCAACAACATAGATGAAGCAAGTATAGATATAATTGAATCCATATTGAATATCAAATATGGTATTAATGGGTCTGGAAAAAGTACAATAGCAAAAGCGATAGAATATAGTATTGATGAAACAAAAAATTTATCAGAACTTACTCCTTTTAAATTACTTAGTAGTGATATAAAACCAGAGATTATTGGTATTAATAATATTAATAATGTTTTAATATTCAATGAAGATTATGTAAATAAATTTTTATTTCAAAGAAAGCTCATCGATAATAGTTTTGATATATTTATAAAAACACCATTATATGAAGAAAAAATTAAAACAATTAACTTAAAAATTAAAGAAATTAAAGATTTTTTTATAAATAATAGTGATTTATCAGAAGCTATTTCTAAACTAAAAGAACTTTCTGATAATTTTAAACTAACAGCAACTGGTATAAATAAAGCATGTAAAGGTTCTAAAAGTCTTATTGACGGAGATATTCTGGCTAATATTCCAAGTGAACTAAAAAATTATGAGGTTTTCTTAAGATCTGATAAAAAATTTGAATGGATTGCATGGCACAATGAAGGTAAAGATTATTTAGAACTCTCAAGTAATTGTTGCCCGTATTGTACTTCCTCTTTAACAGAAAAAATGGAACCAATTAATAAATTAGATATTCAGTACGGTAGTACTAATATGAAAAATCTTGTTTCGATTGTTGAAAATATTGATAAATTAAAGGATTATTTCTCAGAAGATGCTATATCGTCTTTTGAAGATATAAAAACAAAAGGGTTAAGTGATCAATCTAATATTAAATTTATAATGTTGTTGAAAAATGAAGCTGATATTTTAGTTGGAAAATTATCAAAATTACAAACATTGTCTCATGAAAATTTTAGAGAAATAAAAAATGTGAAAGAAATTTTAGAACCGTTACAAATAAACATTGATCACACGAACCCTTTTAATTCGGAAAAGACAAACAAATTAATTTTTAGTCTTAATGAACATTTAGATAACGTATTAGGGAAAGCAACCGAACTTCAAAAGGAAGTGGGTATCCAAAAATCAGAAGTAAATAAAATAATAGGAGAAAACCAGAGAGAGATAAATTCATTTTTAAAAAATGCTGGCTATCGATATGAAGTCTTTCTACTGTTAGAAAATGGAGAATATGAATTAAAACTTAAACATTTTGATTCAGAAGAATTTCTCCATAATGAAAATAGGTATTTAAGTTTCGGCGAAAAGAATGCTTTTGCACTTGCATTATTTATGTATAATGCATTGTCAAAAAATTTAGATTTAATAATTTTAGATGACCCGATTTCTTCCTTTGATAACAATAAAAAATACGCAATTATGCAAATGTTGTTTAAGGGTAAAAAATGCTTCGCAGGTAAAACAGTTTTGATGTTAACTCACGATATAGAACCAGTAATTGATACAATAAAAGTCCTTGATTCATATAAAGATATAGCTACATCTAGTTACTTGTCTTTTAAAAATGGATTATTAACAGAACAAATTATTAAAAAAGAAGATATTTTAACTTTTCCCCAAATCTGCAATGAAATTATTGAATCTGCTACTAATGATGACATAATTAAGTTAATTTATTTAAGAAGAGAATATGAAATTTTAGGTATAAAAGATAATGCATATCAGGTTATTTCCAACTTACTTAAAAAACGAGAAAGGACGTTGGCTACAGACCATCGTAAGGGAGAAGAAATATGTATGGATGTAGTTGATTTTGAAAATGGAATACAAGTATTAATAGATAAAATAGAAAATTTTGACTATGAAGAAATCCTTAAAAGACTTAATGATGATGAAAAGATGGTGGAGATGTATAAATCAGTTAAAAATGGATATGAAAAACTTCTGTTATTTAGAATAATCTTTGAAAAACATCCAAATCCTAATATTAATAAATTTATTAAAGAATCATACCACACAGAAAACGAATTTATACATCAATTAAATCCAAGAAAATTTGAGTTAATTCCTAATTTTATTATAGATGAATGTGATAAAATTATTGCCTCAGTAATTATCTAATATTACAGGATATTTTTTAAATCCCCTTATCTCCTCTACAATCTGATTCCAATTTTGTCCAACTTGAGTCACAAATAAAAAATAAAGGTTACTCTTTTTATTGAGTAACCTTTATTTTTATTTTCAGCTTAATCTCGGCATCGCATAATATGCAGAAAAGATCAATCCATTACATGTGAAAAGATCATTTTCGTAATCATTGATTAATAAATTGTATGCTTCACCCCAATTAATACAAAGATCGGCAATCAAATCATTCGCCCTTGTGATTTTTAAAAGATCCATTAAATTAAATTCACGGCCCATCAGTACCCCCTTTTTTTCAGACATAGACTTGACCAGTTCTACAAGAAAAATCAGGGCTTGTGATTCTTCTATAAAAAGATCTTCTTTCAAGAACTTTGTCAATTTTTCTGTCTTAGTAAAATCGATGTGCCCAGTGCTTAAAGGTAAAAAATTACCATCAGAACAACACATGAATGATGCAACAACAAATTCATGTGTGATCTCATAATTACTTTCAGATTTTATGACATAACCATCTTTAAACGCATTCATTTCTTCAATCTGAATAGAAACTTTTGCGTCTTTTGACATGTGTTCAATTATTTCCGGAGTAATCTTGTCGGGCCAATTTCCTTCGTTTTTTTCATTAGAGTACCTGATTAAATAATGTAAAAAATTGAAGGACTGTTCATCTCTAAAACGATTTATAAAATACTGTTTTGCATCACTTGTGTAAGTGTAAAGATTGTACGGCTTAATAAGCTTCGAATCTATTTTACTGTAAGGAATCATGTTTAATTATTTTATTAAGGTTTAACAATGAATTTCCCTCACATTACCCCATATTCCTCATTTTGGCAAGCCAATCTGTACCTAGCAAGAACCGTTCTTTCTAGATCTTGTTAGTTCCTACGATCTGGTTTCCAATTTTATAATAACAACAAAAAAAACCTGCCGCCCAAATAGCAACAGATTTTTAATATTAGTTAACCCATCTTAGGAATACCGCTTAAAAATGCGACCATCCAAATAAGCCAGGCATAGATTGAAAATTTTGTGAATAAAAGCTCAAATTTCCATACTTTCTTATGAGCTAGTATTGCCCACGATAAATGAATGAACATAATAAGAAGAGCTAAATATCCACAAAATGAATGCGTTGTTAAGGAAAATTTATTTTCTGCCTGAAGAAACATAAGTGAAGTTCCAATGAGATCACTTATAAAACCTCCAGCAAACAAGCAAATAATCCAATTCTCCAAGTGCCTTAAGAGCCATTTCTCAATGAAAATCGAAGCCGTATAAAGCACTAAAGCAGTAGAAATAAAAATAATAGAAATTCCCATAAATTTTATTTTCAAATAATTTAAATTATTTTATTCATCCCCCTCAAAAATTTGAAAAATTGCCGGGACATGAGATGTCTTGGATACTTTAACACTGTCTCCAATATTGTACTTTTTCTTAGATGATGCCTCTGCGAGAACGCCATCTGGAAGCTTCACCGAATAAACAAACGGTGACTTCGAATCCTCAAGAGAAATTTCCTTCTCAATAAATGCTTCCTGTGTTGCCATTTTTGAAAAATTAAATGAATATTAATATTTACAATTTACCTTACATTACAATATTTATTTCATTTTGGCAACATAGGTCACAAATTAAAAAATTAACTTAACAAATTATTAGGCACCCTAATCCCTTCATTGTTTTCATTGAAAACGAAACCTCTTTTTTCATAAAATACTTTTAATTCATTAAATCCCAACCCTTTATTCAACTCTTGAGGTAGTATCTTGGCTTTCAATATTATATTTCTTTTTTCAGCGGATTCTATGATTTTATCTAATGCATTAGCAGCACTACCTTGGCCCCGAAATTTATCCTTAGTTCTAATACTTTCAATAATAAGATCATTTTGTTCACCTTGTAGAAGAACTACGTCGGTGTTCCCTATCATCCCCTGTCTGACATTCCCCTCTATTGGAATATCTTTATTCTTAAGTCCTAGCTCATTAAAAATATCCAAAAATACTTGATCTTTTTCTTTAATTCCTTCTTTTTGACTGGTATTGATACCATTATCTTTTACTATATAATCTTCAAGCATTATCTTAGTATATCAAATATAGATTATATTCCAACCTGTTCGCCAAATAAAAAGAACAGGAGGGGTACCGTTATTGCTAGGCCAGATACTCATCTCATACGTTATTTGACAATATTGTTAATAAATTGTAAGGTTAGGGCAAATTCGTAATATAAAATAAACATGAAAAAATTGTTTTTATTTTTTTATTTAAGTCTTTTTACTCTATCTTTAACTGGACAAAATTATCAAGAAATAACCCAAGGGAAGGTCAAAAGAGAGGTTAGAAAATTTGTTCAATTACTTGAAGAGAAAGTTTCTAAAAAAAATCCTCCAATAAATACAATGATGAACACTAAGGGTGTAGTTTGGATAAGGGATACAATAGACATAAATACTTCTCTTGGCTGTGGAGTAAAATTAATCTATTACAGAAACAGTAATAAGACTTTATATATCGATAACTTTATAGATATCGGTGCCAACGGGTGGAGCAAAAATGACCCTTATGATGGAATTTATTCAAATAATATTCTTTTTCAGGCTAAATTTATTAATTGGGATAAACAAACCCAAAAAATTTATCTAAAAGAATACTTTGAGCAAATACAAATTTGGAAATCTATGCTCAAAAGAGTTAAGAAATAAGCTTGCTATATATAATTCAATTAGCAAGCTTTTTCGTTATTTGTTTTTGCTTGCATTCTCAATATATATCCCCTATAATCAAAATATGACTAAAAAGAGTAGTTATATCTCTACAGCATGGTGGACAGCTCACAAACGTGGGTAGTCTTTGTTGTATTTATAATTATATCTAAAACAAACGAGTATAACCCACGAAAGTGGGCTTTTTTATTTTCATTTAACCAATCAATCATGACCAAATATATTTTTAAACATCATTGTACTGAATTCTGGCGCAAAACAAATTGTGCTAATTCTCAGATTATTATTTTAAAAATTAAAACTATATGAAAACAAATATAAAATCACTAAAAAATTTACCAGACGAAAATGGCTATTATGGAGAGTTTGGAGGCAGTTTTGTTCCCCCTCAATTAGTAGAACCATTGAAAGAAATAGAAAGAGAATACTTAAAAGCAAAAGATGATCCAGCTTTCCAAAAAGAATACCGCGATTTATTAAAAAATTACGTAGGTCGCCCTTCCCCACTTTATTTTGCAAAGAACCTAACAGAAAAATTAGGTGGTGCAAAAATATATCTGAAAAGAGAAGACTTAAACCACACTGGTGCTCATAAAATTAATCACTGTATTGGTGAAGCTCTACTTGCCAAAAGAATGGGCAAGAAGAAGGTTTTAGCAGAAACTGGAGCAGGACAACACGGAGTAGCACTCGCTACAGCAGCTGCCCTACTTGGACTAGAATGTGAGATCCATATGGGCTCTATAGATGTAGAAAAAGAAAATCCAAATGTTACTCGTATGAAATTACTCGGTGCTAAGGTTGTAGAGGTCACTACAGGAGGTAAATGCCTTAAAGATGCTGTAGATAGTGCTTTTGCCACCTTTATAGAAGAATATAAGACTACCTTCTTCGCTATTGGCTCAGTTGTCGGACCTCATCCGTACCCGATGATAGTAAGAGATTTCCAGTCAATAGTTGGCAAAGAAGCTAAAGAGCAAATATTAGAACAAGAGAAAAGATTACCAGATTATATAGTTGGGTGTGTTGGTGGAGGTTCTAATGCTATTGGATTATTCCATGAATTCCTTGATGATGAAGTTAAACTAATAGGTGTTGAACCAGCAGGTATCGGTAAAAGTGTTGGCCAACATGCTGCTACAATTACTTTTGGAACAGAAGGTGTAATTCACGGCATGAAAACATTTGTTTTACAAAATAAAGAAGGTATTCCAAACCCTGTCCACTCTATTGCATCAGGGTTGGATTATCCTGGAGTTGGACCTATCCATGCATATTTAAAAAGTATAGGGAGAGTTCTTTATACTTCAGCCTCTGATGATGAAACAATTAAGGCATTCTTAGAATTATCCCAAGTCGAAGGAATTATACCCGCACTTGAAAGTGCTCACGCGATAGCTTATGCGACGAAGCTAGCATCAACACTCTCTAAGGATAAAATAATAATAGTTAATTTATCGGGTCGTGGAGATAAAGATGTCGACTACGTAGCAAAATTATTAAATATATAATAACTATGTAAGGTCATAAATAAGAAAAGCACCTCGACCATGGTCGAGGTGCTTTTCTTATTTAAATTAATTCAAATCTTTAATATTATTGTACTTTAACAGTATAATCACCATTATTGATTTTTATATTTTCTTCTCCTACAGTTTTAAGTAAAATATTCATGATACCAAAAACTGCAATCATTATAAACATTCCAAATATTCCCCAAAGCATATGCGACTTACTACTTGTACGGATCTCTTCATTTTCAGGGGTTAACAGATATCTCACAAGTCCGTACACAAAGTAAACAACAGCTAAGGCAAACAAGAAGACAATAAGAGGATTAATGATAACCCTATTTATGCTACCCATTAAAGTAACGATATCAGCTTCTGCTACTGGAATGATTCCGAAATCCATATATTAGAATGGTGTTACAGGAATGATATTGTCAGTAGGATTATTTTGGATACCAAAAGAATTCTTAACAACTCCTATAATTCCCCAGAACGCAACAATAACAAATAAACCAATAAGACCATTGATGATCTTTGTACGGCCCATCTTCTTTGCTTCCTCATCAGATGAAGTCATAAAAGTAATAACTCCCCAGATAAAATAGATAACAGCGATAGTAATCAATGCTGGAACGATATAACCTAGATAGTTAACTAATGTATCTAGAATATTTGAGATTGTAGTACCTGCAGCTAAGGCTAGTAATGGAGAACCAGAAACCAAACCTAACGTGATAATTTTTTTCATAATTTTAATAAACCTTATAATAATTTTGTTAAATCCTACCGACCGTAGGAGATAAAACACAAACTTACATTACTCTCTATATTATACCAAAAAATCAATAATATACACAACTTATAACTTTGTCTCAGGAAGAGCTGGAAGGAATAATGGCTTACCTTCATTACCCAAGAATGAATTTGAAAAGAGGCTTACAATACCCCAAATACTTACCATTACAAACAAAGTAACCAATCCCCAAAACATAAAATTCTTCCCCTCTTTACGCTTCTCTTCATTATCGGGATTAAGGAAGTACTTAATAATTCCATAAATAAAACCAACTACAGCCAAAGCTCCTAATAATGGAACAACGGCATTCATTAATGTACATGTAAAGAAATTAATAAGGTTCGTTAAATTCGTTATTCCAGCACTACAATCAATCTTGGTTAAAGTATCCGCTGCTTCCGCTAAATGAATAAACATAATCTTTATATTTACAAATTAATTATTTTTAAATATCTTCGACCATTTTTGCTAATAATTATTAAACTCCTTTACCTATATCTTGTATTGTCTGTCCGATCGCTGTGGCTATAACAAACGCTCCAAGTAACAGTGCACCTCCGATGACTGTATAAAGGAGAGACCTCTTTGCTACTTCAAGCTCTCCAGGATTACCTTGAGCTTTCACAAAAAGGAAACCAGAATATATTATAGCGAGAACTAGAATAGGTATACCGACAACAAGGACTATTTTTATAATGGCTTTTATAAAGTCAGGAAGATTCTGAGGGCCAGTAGTTCCTAGTGGATTTGCAATCTTGTTGTCTCCTCCACCAACTTGTACAGCAGCATTCGCAAACACTACAGGCATCAATAATGAAAATCCAACAATTAAAACAAAACTGAGACTCGATATAAGTGCTAAAATGCTATACTTTTTTCCTTTTAAAATTTTCATATGAAATGGATATTATTAATAATAATTATAAGAAAGTTTCTATGGTTGGATCAATATTAAGAGAACTCAAGATAGTCTTCACTATGAGCCATGCAGCAAGTGCCACAACATACCCTATCACCGCATTGAATAGTATATGTCTGACCTTCTCAGTCTGGCCAGAACTTCCACCAGCAGTAAGATATAGATATCCGGTATACATTAAAATAAGGGCTATCAACGGAGTCGCTATACTAAATAATAAGAATTTAATGACATTATTCAAAAGCTGAACAAGATCCTTAAAAGTGCATGGATTATTCATAACACTTGTTTCTTTCCCGTCTGCACCTATAGTTGTTACAACTTTTCCACAATCAGGAACAACTCCACTATTAGGAGTAGTAGTGACGGCTGGGGTTGTAGTAGTAGAAGAAGTAGGGGTTTTAAATTGAATTGGAGAAACAGGTTGATCATATTCTGCTCCCATATTAAAATCTATTGCTCCAGAATAATTATGACCAGGCTTTAATCCAGAAAAAGTAGCTTCTAATCCACTTTCAGTTGTTCTAGAAAGATCTTTTGTAAATAAAGGATTTGCTAGAGAGGTGGTACTATCATAAATATAAAAATGATAAAGATCTTTATCAAGAGTGCCTAGAGTAATTAATGTAACAGATGTAGAGGTAAGATTTTTCGTGCCAAGAGTTATTCTACTATCAAACAAAGTGGCAAAATGCACTTCTGATATATCATCATAATTATCTTTATATAAAACTCCAACATAACGTGTACTTGGCTTTAAAGGAGATATAGTAACCTCTGTACTTGCAAAAGAACCAGTTATTTTAGTAGTGATTGGGTCAACGGCGGATTGAAAACTAGTTCTATTTTTGGGATAACCCGCCTCCTCATAAACACTAAAATGATAATCACCTGGTGTTATATTCCCTGATGCTCTTAATTTGGCTGAGTTTAGTGTAATACTGTCTGACACAACATCAAGAGTTACTTCGCTGGAAAAGGGAGAAATGGCTTCTACTTTCAGAGTACTATTATAAATAATAGTAGAAAAAATAAATGGCGTGAACATTAAAACAAAAGATACAACAACTCCGAAAATTTTCTTATTCATAATTATTTCTTCTTCGTATCGTAAGATCTTACTGTAAGATCCATTTGATTAGAAGCCTTATCTATGGCCTCAGCGACTGATAATTTGTTTGATAATGAATTCTCTATTAATTCTTTAAAAATGGAATTGGTTTCTTCTTTATTAGGATCAAGCCAAGAACGAGAGATAACAGCGCTATTAAAAAATGTGAGCATAGATGGATCGGCTGGTTTATCATTCAACAGAGACCTGTTCATAGTAGGTATGGATGTCGCAGTTGCTAATTCTTTAAGAAAATCGGGAGCAGTGATAAAAGTTGTGATACCAAAAGCAGAAGTTAAATTCTTGGACTTTTTACTTACAACCATTGTATACATATTCCCATAAGTTCGCTTTATGGAAGTACCTTTTGTTTGTGGAAGTTCTGCCACATCGAAACTTAAATTAGGGTTTATAGATTCTATATTGAACAATTCACTTGCATAACCTATATAAAAAGCGAGCTTGTCACTCGTGAACATATCGAGTGAATTAGGTTCTGAACGATTCCAAGAATAAGAAACATTTGATGGATTAGAAAATTCTAGAAAGAAATTAACTATTTGCTCAAATGGAGCAACTCCATTAGGAAGTGCGTCTTTAATAGCTAAGCGATATCCTGTATCTGTACGTGAAATTATAGGATTATTGCTCTGAAGCAAAAGCATTGAGAGAATGTCTTTAGAGTGATTTACATTATCATACTGACCAAGAGCTATCATACTTTGAAGTATCGTGCCGTCATCTTTTTTCTTTGTTAATTTAGTACTTAGGTTAAATAATTCATCCCATGTAGTTGGTGGATAAAGAATACTTTCATTAGAAAGCATGTTTTTGTTGTAATATAAAACTAGAGGATCAACTAATAGTGGATAACCGATAACTCCATCATTTGAGAGTAGAATATCTGCTCCGTCGATATATGAAGTTGTAAAAGCCTTCTCGGGATAGCTTGCATAAGGAATCTTATAAATAAAATTACTATTCTTTAAAATCATATCCTGACTTAGTATAAACAAATCAGGGCCTTCATCTTTAGCGAATGCTTCTATAAGATTCTGCTGATATGTATCTTTATTCTGTTCTACATATTTTACAGAGAAAGAACCGCTGGTACTCGGTAATCCATTTTCAAATAAACTACCAACCTGGCCCTTGGGTAAATCTCCCCAAATCACAAGCTTGCCTGAAATTGCATTCACACCCGTCTTACTACCACCCACCTTTAGAACCCCAGAGAATATTAAAACTCCAAAAACAAAGAATGCTAAAAATATTGCGACCAGAATTGTTTGAAAATTATTCATACTAATTATTTTATGTGAAAATTATACCATAATGATGATCACTTGTAGTAATTTTTTCTAAAAATTTAAAACCTCTTTTAGTAAATAAACTTGTCGCCATTTCAGGACCTATTACATTGTTAGGAGTTAGACCAATATTGGGGCTACTGCCATCACTATTGGACTGCCAATCTATGAATAGTACTTTGCCATCCTTCTTCAAGATACGTTTAGCTTCATCTATTAAACCAATCTTATCTTCTGAGAGAAATAAAACATTGGCAATAATAACAGCATCCATAGAATTATCCGCAATCTTCGTTCCACCCTTTTTCTCTATATCGCCCCAAATACAGCCTACATTTAGAACTCCGGATTCTTTAATTTCACTTTCGAGTTTCTTAACTAAGTTCTTTTGAACTTCAATGGCGTATACATGACCAGTATGTCCAACACGAACTCCTGCAGCTATAGAATAAGCTCCTGTACCAGAACCAAGGTCTGCTACTTTCATACCCTCTCTTAATCCTAATTGAGCTACATTTTGTTCTGGGTCTGAAAACATAAATATATTATATCATATTTATAAACAAGTAATAGAGGCAATGCTATCTCCTGGGTGAAGTTTCATTATTGTGACGCCTTGAGTCTGGCGTCCGGAAGTAGGAATAGACTTCAAATCTACTCTAATGACTTGACCTTTCTGAGATACAGCAATAATTTCATTCTCTTCTCCTACTATTTTTGCAACGATAAGTTTACCTGTCTTTGGAGTTACTTTTGCAGTTTTAATTCCTGAACCACTTCTCTTTTGAGTTTTATATTCTTTAATATTTGTTTTCTTTCCTAGTCCGTTTGAAGAAAGTGTAAGTAAGGCCAAAGCTGTCTCACCTTTTGCTATACGATCAACACCTATGATAAAGTCACCTTTTCCGAGCTTCATTGCTCTTACTCCACCGGCTGATCTACCCATCTCACGAACATCACTTTCTTTGAATCTTATAGATTGGCCATTGGTCGTTGCAAGCATCACGTCATCACCCTTACTAATAGCAATTACTGCTTCTAATTCATCATCCTTATCAAGCTTGATAGCTATCAAACCACTTCGTCTAACATCTTTGAAGCTAAGAGCGGAAACTTTTTTAGTAATTCCCATTTTGGTAACCATTATCAAGTGCTCAATAGTTTTTTTGGTCTCCTTATCTATTGGAAGGATTGAAGTGACTTTTTCATCTCCGACAAGTGCCATGAAGTTCATGATTGACTTACCTTTTGTAGCACGTCGTCCTTCGGGAATATCATACATCTTGATCTGATAAGCCTTACCAAGATTTGTAAAGAATAATAAATCACTATGAGTATTAGCAGATACGAGCATTGTTACGAAATCTTCATCTTTCGTTTCTATATCTATGACACCCACTCCGCCACGTTTTTGATTTTTGTATTCTCCTGGATCAGTACGCTTCACATAGCCACCTTTTGTAAATACAAGAACAGACTCTTTCTCAGGAATTAGATCTTCTTCATTTATAGATTTTACCCCACCTTTTATAATGCGAGTACGTCTTTCATCAGCATACTTTGCCTTGATTTCCAATAATTCATCCCCGATAACCTTAAGCATCTTCTTAGGGCTTGCAAGTAATGCTTCAAGTTCTTTAATTAATTCTTGTTTTTCTTTTAATTCAAGTTCTACATTCTTTCTTTCAAGACCAGCCAATTTCTGGAGCTTCATCTCTAAAATAGCTGTTGCTTGTAAGTCAGAAAATTTGAACTCTTTCATCAAATTAATCTTGGCTGTCGCCGTATCTTTTGAAGCACGAATAACAGAGATAACACGATCAATATGATCAAGCGCTTTTTTGAGTCCAAGGAGAATATGTTCGCGATCTTTTGCTTTCCTTAGATCAAATTCTGTACGACGACGAACGATCTCTACTCTGTGACTTATAAATTCTCTTAATAAACTTTTAAGAGAAAGTGTTTGGGGCACCCCGTCTACTAGCGCTACTATATTGTAGTTAAATGATTGTTCAAGTTGTGTGTGTTTATAAATATAATTTAAAACTTTCTCAGGAATAACACCTGACTTCAAATCAATAGCGATGCGAATATCTTTCGTAGATTCATCACGAAGACCTTTAACTCCTTCTAATTTTTTCTCTTGAACTAGAAGAGCTATCGCTTCTATTAAATTAGATTTGTTCACTCTATAAGGAATAGAAGTGATGATGATCTGGAATGTTCCTGACTTCTGTTCTATAATCTCAGCTTCACCACGAGTAACGACTCCGCCACGGCCCGTTGAGTAAGCGTGCAGTAAGTCGGTCTTATTATAAGCAACGCCTCCTGTTGGAAAGTCGGGACCCTTCACGAACTCCATCAAATCTTCTGTCGTTGCATCTTTATTGTCTATAAGGTGAATCGTCGCGTCTATAACCTCAGAGAGATTGTGAGGGGGAATGTTGGTCGCCATACCGACAGCAATACCCAATGTACCATTCAAAAGTAAGCTAGGAACAGCGGTAGGAAGCACGGTGGGCTCTTTACGTGTCTGATCATAGTTTGGGTGGAAATCTACTGTTTCTTTCTCTAAATCAAGCAAAAGAAGGGAGGAAATCTTGGACATTTTGGCCTCTGTATAACGCATAGCAGCTGCTCCATCACCATCAATAGAACCAAAGTTACCTTGCCCATGAATAAGAGGATATCTGTATGAGAAATCCTGTGCCATATTAACCATCGTGTCATAAACAGCGACATCGCCATGAGGATGATACTTTCCGAGCACATCTCCGACTACAGCTGCAGACTTACGAAATCGTGAAGATGAAGTGAGCCCCATTTCGTTCATAGCATAAAGTATTCGTCTGTGAACTGGCTTTAATCCATCACGAACGTCCGGCAAAGCACGATCAGTAATCACGCTCATCGCATAGTCGATGAATGAATCTTTCATTTCACGACTGATATCAACGCCAATGACATTTATGTGTTCTTTAACTATTTCTTTTTTGAGTTCTTCTTTTTCTTTAGACATATTATTGGTTGGTAGTTTCTACTGGTATTAAATCAATCTGTTTAACTTCCTCTTTGTTTGTTGTAATTTTCCCTACACTTGCGCTCATGTTCTTATAGGTATCAGAGATAGAATTACTAAAAAGTTTGAATGGTTTTATGTCTTCATTGGTTTGAGTTGTAATATCAGGACTTCCAAAACGAGTGCCTAAATTATAAATCCAAATAAATGAAACGAAAGACATACAAAGGATAAGTAAACCGACAAATATTAACTTACGCGTCTCTTCACTTTTTGATTGTAATTTTTTTATATATGCTCTCATATATGATTCAGTAGAATCACCTACTGGGATAAATTAATATGATAATAATACGATCTCGCCTTCACGACCAACAATATCTTTTGCTTTAATAGTAAGCTTTTCAATAGGAGTAATTTTATCTTGGCCTCCTTCTTTTAAGAAAGCTTTTAATGTCTTCTCATCATAATCCATTGGTATAATAATCTTTGGTTCAAGAGAAACTGCTAATTTATATGCTTCAGTAGGATCAAGTAAATCGTGATTACCAATAGGAACAAACAGAATGTCTGGATTACCGATGTCGCCACGAACTTCTGTTGAAACTTTATTATTGGACATGCAACCTAAAAAACATATCGATATATTATCAACAACAAAAGAATAAATAGTATTGATGTACTTCTTCTCATTTATAACCGCCTCAGTCATTATTCCTTTTATAAATATTTCCTTGATCTCATAATCCCCAGGGCCCTTTACTTCAAATGGAACATTGTCTCCATGATTTACCATATCAAAGCCATTGTAATCTGGGTGATTAATAGTCGATAGAGCAATATCGGAACCAAAGCGTGTACCCTTCACATCCCCTTTAGAATCTTTACTTATCGGGTTAACTGCCATTACCAAATCTCCTTGTGCGATTTTGAAGAATTGCTTACCTAAATATGTGATAATCATAAGTACATTATAGCAAATTTTAAAGAAAAAATAAAGGAAAATACAAAGTATTTTTCCAGAAATTATCCTTTATTAACAAGCTATAATTCTCTCTGTTCTGGAACAACAATATGATTACTTGAGAATTTGTGACTTAGAGCTTTTACAATATCTAATAATTCTTTATTTTTAAATATATACAAAACTAATACACCAGCACATATACCTATAAACCCTCCCATAAATCCTTGCAAGAAAATTCCTATAAAAGTATCTAGATTAAAAATTCCACTAAAGAAGTTAAGTGAGATATATGCAAAGAGACCCATCGTAACTGCTCCAAGTAAACTCTCTAAAAATGTTCGAAGTAACATTGACTCTCCTTTCTTTAAAAAATCTTTCTTGAACAAATTCCAAATCAAAAATAAATTAAGAAGTGAGCCCATTGCATAAGCGATAGGTAATGCTAGCATTATGGTTCCTGGCACATCTCTTACACGAAGAATCCCTTCTAAGAAATCAAGCACGCTCGGATAAGTTCTAAATATATATAGGATCGCATAAGCTATGATAATAATCATGACAGAAGAAAACATATTTATAAAGAGAGGCTTTTTAGTTTTTGAAGCTGCATAATACCCTCTTACAAAAAGAAGAACCAAACTCTGTGAGGCTAAGGAAATTATAAAGAGAGCAATAGCCGCAGCTGTGAGTCTCGTATCTGCCCACGTAAAAGTATTCACTCCTAAAACCACACGAACTATCTGGGCACGGAGTACTATGATGAGAGCAATAACTGGGAAAGACCAAAAGATAATTTGTCTGGCAGCTCCTATAATATGATTTATAAAGTTATCCATATCTTTCATTGAGAAAGATTTTACAAGCATTGGAAAAGCTGCCACTGAATAAGAGATACCAATAATGCCAACTGGAACAGATTGCAAATTAAAAGAGAAAGTAAATAAAGATATAGAACCTTCCTTTAATGTAGAAGCCATAGCAATAAGGAAAATAAAGGCTAAACTATTACAGGATAGTGCTAGTGTCCTAGGTATTGATAACTTTGTAACTTCAAAAATTTCTTTCCAATTTATTTTGAGGGTTAATCTAGGAAATAAGCCATGTTTTATAACTACAGGAACTTGAACGAGTAAGTGTAAGATTGCACCAAGGATCACTCCATACGCTAGTCCATAAACTCCAAAAATGGGATAGAAACAAAGTATACCGAAAAGAATTCCTAAATTATAGAATATTGGCGACAAAGAAAATATAAAAAAGTTTCTAAATAATTGTGTGACAGATCCAATCAAATTTGACAATCCAATAAAAATCGGAGAAAGAAGCATTATACGGCTAGTGATAATAAGTGAATGGAGTTGTAGAGGAGTGAATCCAGGAGCAATATATCGGGCAATGTAAGGCATAAGAATAGCCACAATAATACTAGTAATGATCATGAAAATCATGAAAGCGCTAAATACATTATCAAGGAAAAAGCGAGCCTTGCTTTTATCATCACCTTTTATTTTATTTATTAAAAAAGGGAGAAGAACTGTAACAGAAGCTAACGATGCAATAGAGATATAAATGAAATCAGGAATACGAAATGCCGCATAATAAGTATCGAGCACTGGCCCAGCACCGATAACACCAGCCAAAGTTCTATCACGAACTAGACCAAGAATTTGAGAAAGGAAAGCGAAGCCACCAAGTAATAAGGCGGCTTCGTTTATCCCATTAAACTCTTTATTGAAAAAAGTTAAAATCCTTTTAGGCATTATATGAAACTATTATTGCGCTTTTGCTGGTAACTTTGCTGATGTTTTAGCTGCAGATGTCTTTGTTGTATCGGTCGTTGTAGTTGTAGGAGCGACAACAGGAGCTGCTGGAGCTTGAACATTAGATAATGAGTCCATAGCCTTTTTAACATCTTCGTTATCTGGCATTACTTGACTTAGGATCTTAAATTGAATCAAAGCATCTGCATTACGCCCTACTTTCTGATAAGAAAGACCTAGGAAGTAACGAGCATTCCAATAAGCGTTATCCAACAAAACTGCTTGTTCAAATGCACCAATAGCACTCGTGTATGAACCATCGTTGTAACGTAATAATCCGAGTCTAAAGAATATTGTAGAATCATTTGGATTCATTTCTGCTGCACGTTCTACTTGTGTGATAGCACCTGCATTGTTGCCTTCATTTGTTTCAATTTGAGCAAGAAGGAATAATGCATCTGTGTAATTCAACTTAAGAGCAAGAGCTTGTTCTATGAACTTCCTTGCTTCATCATTATTCTTTTTGATAAATTCTAATTGAGCACGAGCAAGTAATATAGATGGATTGTTTGGAGCTAACTCGCTTGCTCTTGTGTAAGAAGTAACTGCACTTTCATAACTACCTTGAACAGAAAGTGGTTCGAGAGAAGCATAAACATTACCCAAGTTAACATAGTTGATATATTGTTTAGGATTCTGACTGACTGCCATAGATGCAGAATTCTGAGCAAGATTTACTAATTGCTGAAGATTTGACTTGAGCGCTTCTGGAGAAATCTTTTGGTCATTTACCAAAACCCCGATCTCTGCTATGTAAACTTGTGAAAGCGTTCTATAGTAGACATCATTCTTATCAAGAGATATAGCATTAACAATCATTCCTTCGGAACGAGCCAATGACTCCATGGTGTTGTTAGTATTTAATCCTTTAGAGAAATAAATAACTGAAGTAAACTTTTCTACATATAGATATGTAACAGAAAGTGTAGCAATCATTAAGACCATCAAAACAAGAATGGCAAAGAAACTATTGCGAGGATCATTTAAGAATGAGAACTGCTTAACAGGAATCACTTGTCTGTAGACTAATATTCCTATTAAGACACCACTTGAAGCAAAAGCCAGCATTAACATTAAAATATTTGGTGTATATATAATGAAAGTAACCCATGAATACATCGAGATCATGAATGTTGTCATTATGAAGTAATTTGAAAGAGGATCCTTAAGAGCAATACGTAAAGATTGAATTCCTCTTATAAAGAAGACTGCAAAGAATAAAATCCAAGCTAAAAATCCTAATATTCCAGTAGTAACAACAAATGTAGACAAGGTACTGTATCCATTATTGAAATCGGAATTCCAGAAAATTGTCTGAGCTATATCCTTAGGCTGCCATAGTGACCAGTCCATTACGAAAGTATTTGGTCCTGTACCAAAAGCTGGATTGTGCTTGATAGCTTTCCATGCAACTTGAGCTGTTGTAACAATAGAAGGACGAACTTCTGTATTTGAAAGGTTTACATATCTAGAGATTAAACTACCAAGTGAATTGCTTCCAATTAAAAACGAGAAACAAATAAGTACTACAAAAAGAGAAGTTAGAGGAAATCTTTTCCCTTCTCCTCCGTGAACAATCTTAATACCTGCATGCTGAATAGAGACACTATAGACAAAGATGATGATAGAAAAAGCTCCAACCAAAATCCAAACCATAGGAATATTTATTATGACGATGAAGAAAATACCAGTTATCAATAAGAAATACTGGGCAATCAAGAATAATTTCTTTGATTTCAAAAATTCAATACTGAATAATGATACTAGGACTACTAGACCGAAAAGTAGAGCAAAATTGTTCCAACTTCCAACAAGATTACCAGATGATACGCCTTGTAGAAGGCCTGGAAGAAAACGATCAAAACCAACGAATATATTGATTAATTCAAATATGGACAGTATAAGAGCCCCTATGAAAAATGCTCCGAAGAAATACCATAGACGCTTCTCTGTCTGGAAATACATTGATGACAAAAAGAATAGAACAAACAATATCAGCATTGATCCAAAAGTTCCCATTTCAAAACCACTACCGAAGAGTGAGATGTAAAGAGATGATGAGAAGAAAGATGCAATTAAAAATACTAATGGAACTATTCCAGCAAAAAGAATTAATCTATCGCGAGGTATAGTAAACTTGCCTTCACCAAGTCGAGCAATTAACCAGAAGAAAACCGACAAGGTTGTACCTACAGATAGAAGGAAGCCCTTACTTGCCTCTAGAGTTACAGGAACATACGGTATGAAGAAAAACAAAGACAGGAATATAGTGGATAATAATGTGATGAACGACAACCTATTAAAAAATTCTATTCTTTTTGATTCCATATTTTTTTATAATAATTATCTCCCGTAAGGAGATCCCCTTACGGAGACTTAATGATAAATGATAATGATTGATATATTATACTTAATAAAAGTAAATAAAGCTAGACCACTATGTTAATAATCCTTCCTTTTACATAAATAAAACGTTTGATTTCTTTATCGTGAACCCAAGTAATTATATCCTTATTTTGAAAGACTATTTCTTTTATTTTTTCTTCTTCCATGTCTTTTGGAATTGAGATTGTGGTGCGAACCTTGCCATTTACCTGTACCGCTATTGTAATAGTGTCGTCAATTATCTTTTTCTTGTCCCATTTGGGCCAAGAGCTTTTATGAATTGATTGCTTTTCACCTAATTTATTCCAAATCTCTTCTGTGATATGTGGAGCAAATGGTGCTAAGATTTGTAAGAACATTTTGAAATCTTTGACATTTATACTTGTAGACTTTTCCATTTCGTTTACAAGCATCATCATTGAAGATATGGCTGTATTCATCGCAAAATCTTCAATATCTTCTGTGACTTTCTTTATCGTCTTATGAAGAACTTTTTCTAAAATATCACTACTTTTTTCTTTTGTAATTTTGTCTCTCAACCTATCTACCTTATCTATAAATCGCCTTGAACCAATAATACTTTCAGTAGACCAAGGTAAACTTTGTTCAAATGGACCCATGAACATTTCATAGACACGAAGAGTGTCTGCTCCATAATTACTTACAATATCATCTGGGTTAATAACATTCCCCCATCTCTTACTCATCTTGCGTCCATCTGTGGCTAGTACCATTCCTATATTTTTCATTCTCTTAAATGGTTCTTTGAATGATACATAACCCATATCATAAAGAAAATTATTCCAAAAGCGTGAATAAAGTAAGTGACCAGTCGCATGTTCTGCCCCTCCGACATACATATCTACTTCATTCCAGTAATCAATTGCTTTTTTAGAAGCAAACTCCTTTTTATTTACAGGATCCATATATCGCAAGAAATACCAAGACGATCCTGCCCATCCTGGCATGGTGTTCGTCTCATATCCTTCCTTAACCCAAGATTTTACTCCGGCAAGTGGAGATTCACCGGTACCGACAGATTCGTATGATTTTACATTTGGCAACTCAAGAGGAAGATTCTTTAACTTCAGATCAGTAATAATACCATCTTTATCATGCTTAAGCGGTATAGGCTCTCCCCAATACCTCTGACGAGCAAAAATAGCGTCACGCATTCTATATCTTGTAACAATTTTACCACCAACAAATTCTGTAATCTTCTTACGAGCTTCCTCAGACTCCATATCATCAAATTGTCCAGAAAAATGAAGTATCCCATCATCAATATAAATATAATCCGGATTATTGATAAAATTATGTGTAAACTGTCCTTCAATTACCGTAAAACTTATTTCATCTTTATTTTTCCAAATAACATCATGCATAATCACTTCTTTTTCATCAACAAGATCTTGTTCTTCGTCTATTAAGTCGAAAAAGAAATATTGAAATCTTGCCCATCTATTTTCTTTTTTAATACGATGATAAAATTGGCTCTGTAATGCAAATTTTGGATCTTTCACTAAAATAACATTTTTATATCCTGTTTCTTCTTTTATTTCTCTTAAGGCTGCTTCAATTGGATCTTCATCGTCTTCAATACCACCTGTAACTAATCCGTGCATCAGATGATTTTTCCAGCTTATACATAAATATTTATCATTTTTGGGATTCCGAACAATAGCACAAATAGCATTTCTTCTCACAAATGGTAAATCCTTTCGTATTGCTCCATCTCCTTCTTTATTTTTAAATTTTAATTCAACAACACGTTTAATAGGTAAATTATATTTCTTTGCAAAATCAAAATCTCTCTCATCATGTGCAGGTACAGCCATTACCGCTCCTGTACCATAAGTAGCAAGTACATAATCTGCGATCCATACAGGCACTTCTTCTCCATTTGCAGGATTTATAGCTTTAATACCTTTCAACTCTACGCCAGTTTTCTCTTTATCATTGCTGGTTCTATCTTCATCTGTTTTATCCCTTAAATTTTTAATATATTTTTCTACTTCTTTCCAGTTTGAAATATTTGATTTTAATTGACTAACAAGAGAATGCTCTGGAGCAAGTACTACATAAGTAGCTCCAAACAACGTATCTGCACGGGTGGTGAATACTTTAATACTCAAATCACGATTTTTAATTTTAAATTCTAATTCACTTCCTTCGCTTTTCCCTATCCAGTTCTTTTGAATTTCTTTTATATGGCTGCTCCACTCTAATCCATCTAAACCAAAAAGGAGACGATCAGCATAAGCCGTAATACGCATGAACCATTGGCGCATAGACTTCTTCTCTACAGGATAACCTCCACGCTCTGAGACTGAGTTACCTTTTGCATCAATCACTATCTCATCATTCGCCAAAACTGTACCCATATGTGGGCACCAGTTCACCTCACTATATCCCTCAAAAGCGAGACGATACTTCATGAGGATATCTTGCTTCTCTTTTTTAGAATAACTTTTCCAATCTTTAACATTAAAAATTTTAATATCATTACTACAAGCAGCGTTCACCTTTACGTTCCCACTTTTTTCAAAAATAGAAACAAGCTCATCTATCTTGCGAGCTTTGTTTTTTTTATTGTCATACCAAGAATTATAAATCTCAAGAAAAATCCACTGCGTCCATTTATAATATTTTGGATCTGTAGTATTCACTTTGCGAGACCAATCATAAGAAAGACCAATTATAGAAAGCTGGCGTTCAAAAGTTTTAACGTTCTCTTCTACGGCTTTTCTGGGGTGAATCTTGTGTTCTAAGGCATATTGCTCAGCTGGCAATCCAAAGGCATCATAACCCATAGGATGAAGGATATTATACCCTTCCATCCTTTTCATTCTGGCATATACATCACTTCCTATATATCCACGAGGATGCCCCACATGAAGCCCCACACCAGATGGATATGGGAACATATCTAAGACATACATCTTCTTGCCTTTTCCAGCATCTAATGTTTTATAAATCTTTTTATCACTCCACTCTTTTTGCCATTTTTTTTCAATTTTTTTATGATCGTAATTTTTCATTATTATTTTTAGCGTAGCTTTTATTTTTATTTATTAAATTTCTTTACTGCAAGCCAGATCAAAATTCCTAGCGCTATTGCCAATATTAAAACTTTAGCTAAATTATCAGCCTGTGACCAGTAACGCATTGAAGCAATGATGAGTGAAAGTACTCCACCCCAAGCGAAAGCAATAGATAGAATTGAGATAGATATAAAACCACCTGCAATCAGAGATATAACACCAAGAGAAATAAGGGTAATGAATACTTTCTTTTCATATACTTTTCGTGCAGTATCATAATTTAATTGATTGGTATAATTTTCGTTACAGTAGCCTTGTACTTCTGTTTGACCTTTTGTAACAGGGCTAGGAATTGCATTCTCACTCCACTGGCCACCGACTCCGATACATTTGTCTTTAGTAGTTATAGCCTCTATTACTTGAGTAGACTTTATATAATTCTCCATTACTGGCTCTTTGTAAACGAGAGATACAGCATAATTGAAAAACATATTCATCACAATGACAATAGCAATAATAATAGATATCTTCACAAAATTCGATTGTTTGGGTGTATTTATATTTGGTTCCATAATAGCTTTATTATAACAGAAAAAGAGTGTATAATGAAATATCTAATTATATGCAACGCCTAAAGAAAAAATCATTGGATAGGGTTGAAAAAGTGGCCATAAGAGCCACTCGTTTTATTGGTTCTACCGAATCGCTCCTTTTACACACCATACTATTTATAGGATCATTCTTATTCTATTTCTTTGGGGTACCATTTGAAGAAATTTTACTGGTAGTAACAACAATTGTATCTCTCGAAGCAATATACCTCTCCATATTCATACAAATGACAGTGAATCGCCAAACTCGCAAGCTCCATGCTGTGGCTCGTGATGTCGAAGATATCCAGGAAGATGTGGATGAGATTCAGAAGGATGTGGAAGGTATTGAAAAAGATGTTGATGAGATCCAAAAAGACGTTGATGAGATTCAGGAAGATGTGGAGGAGATTCAAGAAGAAGATGAGATCGAAGAAAAAGAGGAAAAGAAGGATGAAGAAATTCTCACAAGAATAGAAGACACGATGGGCAAGCTAATAGAGGAAGTAATAGAACTTAAAAGACAACACCAAGAGAAAAATATTGAGAATAAAAAATAAGAGCCCATAAAAAATTATAGGGCTCTTATTTTTTATTTAATTTTAACTTTGCCTTGTCTTAATATTTCTATCCTACTATTTTTAATTCTAATCAAAGTAGACGGATCTCCTTTTCTTCTACCACTATTTATATATAAATCTACTTTATTCTCAAAATAAGATTTGGCTTCTTTTATTGTTTCTGCTGGAGCAAAACTTTCCAAATTTGCGCTTGGAGCAACAATAGGACCTACTTTCTTTAATAAATTAAATAAATTTGTATTTTTTTCACCTATCATTCTAAAAGCTATTTCTTTTGTACCTCTGTGTATATGTTTCCATTTAGAAGTTTTACATGGAAGAAGAACGCTAACTTCACCCGGCCAAAATTTTGGCAAAATTTTGGCTTCTTCCTTCGAGAACTTTATTCCAAATTTTTCCAAATTTTTTAATGAAGAAATTAGAACTATCAAAGCCTTATTTTTATCTCTTTCCTTAATCTCATATATTTTCTCTATGGCTTTTTTAGAATCTACACTTGCTACCAATCCATACAAAGTATCTGTAGGTAGCACCACCACCCCATCCTTCTTTAAAATTTTTATAGCTTTTGGCCAGTCTGATTTCATATTATATTTTAAACTCTACAACATCTCCATTTTTCACAATATAGTCTTTGCCTTCTGTTCTGACTTTACCTTTCAAGCGAGCATCGTGATAACTTCCCGCATCGAGTAAATCTTTCCAGAAGACAACTTCCGCACGAATGAATTTATCTTTAAAGTCTGTGTGAATTGCCATACCAGCCACCGGCGCAGTGCTTCCTTTTTTAATTGTCCAAGCACGAGATTCGTCCTCGCCTGTTGTAAAGTAAGTATCAAGACCAAGAAGTTTATAACCTTCTGTTATTAAGCTGTTTATTCCATCATCATCTCCACCCATTTCCTTGCGAAACATTTCTTTTTCTTCTCCTGAAAAATCTTTTAATTCTTCTTCAATCTTCGCATCAATAATTACATATGAAGAACCAGTACTAACAATATAGTCTGTTAGTTCTTTAAAAATTTCTGGATTCATCTCATCTAAATTTTGTGCACCACCACGTTTATTGAGTCCATAAATAAATGGCTTCATAGTTAGAAGATTTAGCATTTTCACTTTCTCTAATTCTTTTTCATTAAATTCTATAGTATTAGCAAGTTCTCCTTTTTCAAAAGCAGCTTCAAGCTTCACTAATGCATGATCTTCTACTATTGCCTCCTTATCTCCTTTTTTAATATCCTTAACAATGTTATTCCTTCTTTTAGAAACAGTTTCAAGGTCTGCTAGGATAAGCTCAAGGTTGATAACTTCAATATCGCGAAGTGGATCTATGTCGCCATAGACATGAATTATTTCATTGCCTTTATCATTCTTCAGTGGAAAAATTCTGACCATCTCAAAAATAGCATCCACTTCACGAATATTAGCCAAGAATTTATTCCCCAAACCTTCACCTTTTGAAGCACCTTTAACAAGACCAGCAATATCCACGAATTCAATCACGGCAGGGATCGTTTTGGCTGATTTAGAAAACTCTGAAAGCTTCCACAAACGGTCATCAGGAACAGCCACAATGCCCACAGATGGGTCTATTGTGCAGAATGGATAATTCTCTGCTGGTACGCCTTTTTTCGTTAGAGCGTTAAATAACGTGGATTTCCCCACATTTGGCAAACCAACGATTCCTAAAGATAGAGTCATGCTTAAAATATAGCAGAAATTCAATAGTTCTGAAAGGAGAGAAAAATAACTAGTGCTAGATTAAACCCAATCGTATTTTTTGATAAACCAAAGTTTGAGAAGCTGGGTAATTATGAAGTAAAGGATAATACCGATAAATAATAGAGCAAAATAAAGTGGTGGAAGCGCGACGAACTTTAAAGCACTTGCAAATGGTGAAAATGGTAAATAGATACCAATAGAGATGACGCAGAGTGTTGAAATAATCAAAGGTAGGCTTGCACGACTTTGTATGAATGGAATCTTACTGGTTCTAATGATGTGAACAATCAAAGTCTGAGTGATGAGTGATTCAACAAACCATCCAGTGTGGAACAGTGCAGGATCCCCGAAAGCTTGAAAAACATAAAGCATCACAAAGAAAGTAGCATAGTCAAACAAAGAACTAATAGGACCAAAGAAAATTATAAATCTTTTAATATTTTTGAAATTCCATTTCGTTGGCTTTTTTAATCTCTCTTCATCTACAGAGTCAGAAGGTATAGTCATCTGAGAGAAATCATAAAGCATATTGTTCACTAGTATTTGTATAGGAAGCATTGGCAAAAATGGCAAGAATATACTACCTCCAACGACACTAAACATGTTCCCAAAATTTGAACTTGCCGCCATTTTAATATACTTTATAATATTATCAAAAATTCTACGTCCCTCTTTAATACCATCTCTCAAAACTAGTAGATTCTTCTCGAGAAGAATTATATCTGAAGATTCTTTGGCTATATCAGCAGCTGTATCTACAGAAATACCAACATCAGCGGCAATAAGAGACAGAGAATCATTGATACCATCCCCTAGGAAGCCTACAACATGCCCCTTTGCTCTTAAGCATTTAATAATACGCTCTTTATCATAAGGAGAAAGCTTTGCAAAAATAGAAATATTTTCTACCTCATTTGCAAGTTCTTCGTCACTAAACTTTTCAATTTCATTTCCTAAAAGAATTTTATCTGTGAAAATGCCCACTTCTTCACAAACTTTCTTGGTAACTATGCCATTGTCCCCTGTTAGAATTTTTACTTTTACACCCAAACTTTCAAGCTCTGATATCGCTTCTTTCGCACTCTTTTTAGGTGGATCAAAAAAGGCCAAAAATCCAACAAGCACTAAATCACTTTCATCTTCTACATCAAATACAGACTGATCATTTGCAACTTCTTTATATGCTACAGCTATTACCCTAAAACCTTCTCTATTTAATTCTTCCTCTATTTCTGTTTTGACCTTTCCTGTAAGATCTTCAAAGGGAATTTTCTTTTCTTCTATTAAAACGTGTGTACATTTATTGAAAATTTCTTCCACTGCACCCTTACAAATTAGCAAATGAGATCCACTCTTTTCATCTGATACTATTACTGAAAGTCTTCTTCTATTAAAATCAAAAGGAATTTCATCTATCTTTTTATACTGAATAATTTCCAGCTTCTCTTTAACTTCTTCGTGCTTGAGTATTGCTTGATCTATGATGTCTTGCATCCCCGTCTGGAAAAAGCTATTAATAAATCCATAATGCAAAGTCTTTTCACTTTCTTTACCATATACATCTAAATGTTTTTCTAGTGCCACCTTTCCTTCAGTCAAAGTTCCAGTCTTGTCAGTACAAAGAATATCCATCGTCCCAAAATTCTCAATCGAATCTAAGTGCTTTATGATAACCTTCTTCTTTGACATAGCAAGCGCCCCTTTATATAGATTCATCGCGACTATCGTCGTCACCATTTCAGGCGCCATACCAACTGCCACAGCTAAAGCAAATAAAAATGCTTCAAACCAATTGCCTTTAAAAATTCCATTTAAAAGAAAAACTGATGGAACCATCACAACCATAAACTTCAAAATAAGTATTACAAAAAGTTTCAATTGTTTATCAAAATCTGAAATATGATCACTGGTATTGATATCATGAGCAATCATACCGATGTATGTATTTTTACCAGTACTCAAAACTATGGCCGTCGCGACACCGCTTTCAACACTTGTACCCAAAAAACATAAGTTGCAATAGTCGATAATGTTCTCCTTGCTCTGATCCGCCTCTGTCACATGCTTCTCTATAGGCAAAGACTCACCTGTAAGCATTGCTTGATTGATAGAAAGGTCTTTGGAAGACAAAAGCCTTATGTCTCCGGGTATTATCGTCCCTGAATAAAGATATACAATATCTCCAGGAACGACCATTTTCATATCTATCTCTTCTTTTTTACCATTTCTTATGACTGTCGTCTTAGTATGGACTATGGATTTCAATTTATCTGCTGCAATCGAAGCTTTTGTTTCTTGATAGAAATTCAAAATAATACTAAGAGAAACCATCACAAGAATTACAATAAAAGCCTTCAGGTCACCTGCAAAAAGAGAAATCAACGCTAGAGAAATAAGTAAAAGATTTATAGGACTTTTTAAAATTCTCCAAAATTTAAGAAAATGATTTGTTTTCTTATCGTCAGATATAGAGTTTGCACCATAAATTTTAATTCTTTTTTTCACCTCTTCATTATCTAATCCTTCTTCTTTGGATTTCAACTCTGAAAAAGCCAAAGAAATCTCTCCTTTGGCAAAGACAGAAAGCTTTAGAAAAAGCTTTTTCTTTAAATCATTTGTGAGTTCCTCGTCATTTTTACTTTTTGTTAATATATGTTTAAACCAATTCATATTATAAATTTTTAAGAAATCTCTTTATTCCCTTCCAAATACTTTTTTCTAGTTCTTCACTCTCAAGTAGTAGGTAATTATAGTCTGATGGATAGCCGACAAGTTCCATGAAACCAAGCCCTTTTAAATTTTTCCCATTTATTCTAGCTTTCACTTTCATTGGACCCTCCCAATAATTGATCTGCCCGAAAATCATTTCCTGCTCTTTTACCAAAGATTCTGTCTCTATTATGATATCTCCATCACCTATTTCTATTTTCCAAGCAAGTGGATAGCGTGATTTTGTCTTACTACTTTTCCAAGATTTACCCAAGGGAGTTATCTTCGCTTTCTTATATTGCTTTTGAACTCCATCTTTATCAATAATGTCTACTAAGATATCCGTACCTCCTTCTTTGCCATACTCGACGCACATTATCTCTAGGCCATCTTCTAAATGAAATGAGAACCAAGACCATTTATCTTTCTTGCCCTTATATGTAGTATTGGCCCACTGATGATCCATCCAAGCCTTACCTTTCACTTCTGTATCCTCTCCATTAATATTTATACTTCCGACGACAGATAGATCTGTGAAAGAATAGTAATAGCTTCCAGATTCTGGTGTGCCAACATAGCCATGACCGCCCTCAAGCAATGGCTTCTTTTGAGACTCTAAAATTAAATCTAAATTTTTGGTTCTAATATGAAAATCGTTTGGTGCAATCTCTACTATTTCTCCATTCAAATTAGTCCCCACAGTATAAGCATCTTTATAATTAATATATAATAAATCTTTTTTAAAACTATCTTTTGAAATAAAAGAAATATTTTGAATTTCTTTGTAGTTTTTATTTTTTGAGATATCAGTTACTACAGAATGGGCAAAATGAACGTATTCACCCTTTTTAAAAATATCTTCTATTAAATGAGGGAACAGATGAGGAATGTTGACCTTACTTATATCAACCTTAAAGAAGCAATCCATGAAACTATATTCCTTACCCTTCTTATCAAATAAATGACCATTGAAATACCACCACTCAACAACAAAATTGTGTGGGCCATTATCTCTTGGTAAAATTACTGGTTGTATTCCTTTCATGATGTTAATTATAACACAAAAAATTTAACATAAATATGGTAAATATGATAAATTAGATATATGGAAGAAAAAATTCAAAAAGTATCCAATTTCTCACCTAAGGCCATAATACTATCTACTGTATTACTGGATGTTCTTGGTATTGGTCTTATTATACCTGTACTACCTTTCTATGTTGAATCTTTCCACGTCTCTGGAATTGTAGTCACTTCACTCTTTGCTGTTTTCGCTCTTTTCTCTTTTTTTAGTGCCCCAATCCTTGGTATGCTTTCAGACCGAATCGGACGAAGACCAGTACTTATTATAAGTCTAGCTTCAACGGCTCTCGGTTGGCTTATTTTTGCTTTTTCAAAAACAATTTTTGGATTATTCTTAGGACGAATAATTGATGGTTCTGCTGCTGGAAACATTTCAACTGCCCAAAATTATCTTGTTGATATTGCAAAAGATGATAAAGAACGTTCAAAAAACCTTGGTCTAATAGGAGCTGTCTTTGGAGTTGGCTTTATCGTTGGACCACTTGTTGGTGGAGTCCTTTCTGGTATAAGTATGAAGCTACCATTTATTGTCGTTGGAGTAATGGCAACAATAAACACAATCATGGCTTACTTCTTCTTGCCTGAAACAAATCACGACAGAAATACAGCCAAAATTTCTTTAAACCCATTCGCACCAATTATCAAAGCTTATAAAAATAAAAAAGTTCTTCCTCTTTACCTCGCATGGCTCTTCTTTGGAATCGCCATATCGCTCAACCAGTCAATCTTTGCTCTTTACATCGCTCGAGTATTTTCTTGGACAGTAATCGCTTCTGGTCTAATTATGGCCATGATGGGAGTTATAATATCCATAAATCAAGCTTTCTTATTTAAAAATGTTTGGTTAAAATATTTCAAAGAGTCATTCTTAATGGTTTGGATATTTGTACCTTTTTCTTTTGCTTATCTTATAATGGCTTTACCTTTTAAGTCTGCTTTTATAATCGGTTTAATTATTACAGCTTTTGGTCAATCCATAATGCGAGTTGTGATGAATAGCCAAATAATCGGTTTCTCAGGGAAAAGAGAGCAAGGTGAAATGATGGGGATCCTGGCCTCCCTTATGTCCCTCTCAATGATTCTTGGTCCTGTTATCGGTGGAGCAGTCTATGAAGCACACCCAAGCTTACCATTTGTTCTCTCTGCAATAATTTTATTTATTACTTTCCTCTTTGTCTACAAAACTTACAAAAACAAAGAACCGATTGAGCATATAAATGTAGAGCCGGTTGAAGTTCTATAAAGAATATTTATTTCTGCATCAAACTCATAAGTGGAGCGAGGGCTTCACGATGCTTTATCAACTCTGCCTTGTATTTGTTCATCACAAGTATCGCTGCGTATTGCTCCGCTGTACCTGCTTTCTTCTTCTCTTCTATTTCTTTTGTAATTTTCTCAAAAAGGGCTTTGACTTCTTTGTCGCTCTCAAGAGCCTTCAAACTCGCAGCAAGCTCTGGATTGTCTTCTAGTTGTTTAGTAATTTGTTCTGCTTGGTCTTTCGACATGCCTTTCATTTGAAGGACCTTTTTTGTTATATATGATTTGAATCCCATCCCAGTATTTTAGCACAAAATATGCTAGAATGCGAAATATGAAAGTTATCGTTGTATTAGGACAAACTGCAACTGGCAAAAGTGATTTTGCTGTGGAAATAGCTAAAAAGGTTGATGGAGAAATCATCTCGGCGGATTCTAGACAGGTATATAAAGGAATGGATCTGGGTACTGGAAAAATAACAAAAAAAGAAATGATGGGGGTTCCGCACTATCTACTAGATGTTATTAATCCATCAAAAGTTTTCACTGTGAACGACTTTCAAAAGAAAGCTTTGAAAGAAATTGACGCAATATACAAAAGAGGCAAAGTCCCTATAATCTGTGGTGGTACAGGATTCTATATAGATGCAGTTGTGAAAGGCACAGTGTTCCCCGACGTACCGCCTAATAAAGAACTTCGAGAGAAACTTTCAAAAAAGACTGCTCCACAACTTTTTGAAATATTAAAAAAATTAGATAAAGATCGCGCAAAGAATATTGATGCCAATAACCCCGTACGATTAATCCGCGCAATCGAGATAGCTAAAGCTTTAGGCTTTGTTCCTGCATTAAAAACTAAATCTGGGACAAACTCTGCACCTGCAGAGTTTGTCCCAGATAGTAAATTTGAAGTTTTAAAAATTGGTTTGACTTTACCGTCTGAAATACTAAAAGAAAGAATTTATACTCGCCTACTCTCTCGTATTAAAAAAGGGATGATTAAAGAGATAGAAAATCTACATAAAGATGGACTGTCTTGGAAGCGGATGCATTCATTTGGACTTGAATACCGACATGTTTCTATGTATCTACAAGGAAAATTTACAAAATCTGAAATGATAGAAAAATTAAATACTGAGATATGGCATTTTGCAAAACGCCAGAGCACGTGGTTTAAACGCGACCTAGATACTCTTTGGATAAACCCACTCAAAAATAGCGAGAAAATTAAAGCAATGAAGGAGATAAAAAGGTTTTTGAAATAAACAAATTTTGTAGTATACTCCTATTTGCAAGGGCGATTAGTTTAGTGGTAGAACAACGGTTTCCAAAACCGTTGGTGGGGGTTCGATTCCTCCATCGCCCGCATTCAAGGATTTACTCCTATAAAACTCTTCAGATAGCCTGTAAGCTAAAGATAATTTTGGTGTTCCATTAACTATTTGAGTATAGGTTGGTAACCCATCAAATACTATCCCATAAAGTGCCCTTAAAATAGTAAAATTCTTTTGTTTTAAAAGCCTTTCTTCTGGGTGTTCCATTAAATCTTTCACATATCTTATAAACGAGTGAATATCATTCTCTTTAATCTCAATTTTATTACGCTGTTCTTGAGCTTCAGTTATTTGTTTTTGTATCTCTTCAATTTGTTTTTCAAGAGTTGTTCTTATTGTTTGATTCTGGGTACTAGTAAAAGCTTCTATTTTTTGTAATTTTTCTGTTTCAAGGTCTGTAACATTACTACTGGCTTTTAATGAAAATTCGCCAAGTTCTTTTTCTTTCTCTCTATATTTATTCATTAAGGTAGCTTCAAAGCTTTTTAAAAAGCCTTCTTTGTATTTCATATTGGTAATAAAATGAGCGAGATTCTTTTCAAACTCTTTTTTACTTACCCCGTATTGTTTATGATTTCTTGAACAATGATACGCTGGAAATCCAGCACCAGATTTACCCCTTGAAACACTCCCAAGAAATGGTTTTCCGCATTCAGGACATAATATGACTGATTTAAAAGGAAATAGAGGATTGTCTTTTATTCTTTTTAATGCGTGAGGGTTGTAATCCTTATAAATCGTAATATTTCCATCTGAATGTTCTTCTATGAACAATTTACCCTTATTAGCTTTATTCCAAGTAGCAATAGATACTAATCCCTCATATTTGGTTTTAATAGGCTTAACAGTCCATTTCTCGTTGTTTATGCCACAATAGATAGGGTTTGATATAACATTCTGAAAGTGTTTAACATTAAGCTTAAGACCGCCTGTGGAACCGATAACTTTATCTTTTGTTTTTGACCACTTGTTTCTTGTGTGAGAGAGATACCCCATAGCATTTATATAATCCACAATTTCTTGGTCTGTATTTGTTCCTAACGCTCTTAATTCAAACATCTTAATAAAAAAATGGGCATATTTTGGATCTACCATTAGAATTGATTTTTTCTTGCCATCAACAAGCGTTCTGCCATTAATAAATCCTTCTTTAGGTGCTCCTATATGATACCCATCTCTCACCAAAACAATTTCTGCTCCAATCATTCTTGTAAGAATTGTATTAACCTCTTGCTTACCTTGTTGAGCCATAACAAGTTCTGTTATTTCACTAGGAAATATTTTACTCCATGAATATTCAACTCCAAGATGTTCTAATGTATTTTTTGATGGTTGTATTATTCCATGTCCATCAATAAGTTGAACACCATAATCTGTTAAGCGTTGTTTTAAAATTTCGTATCCAAGAGTCCCATTTCTAGTAAAACGGTCTATTGCACGGAATATTAGCACATCTACTTTTTTAGGATTAGCTTTGATATAAGCAAAAATTTCATCAATAACAGGTCTGCTATCTTTCCTTCCAGAACATTGTTCCTTAAATACTTTTAAAATATTGAGATTTAATCTCCCAGCAATTCCATTTCCAATTATTTCTTGGTCTTCAAGACTATCGCCCTGTTGTGCCTGTTTTGGGCTACTTACTCGGCAATAAATAATACAATTTTTCTTTTTCTGAGAATCTTCCATAAATATATTATACCTCAATTCCATTATTTCTAATATACTCACGCCACATATTAAAATATATCTCAGCCTCTTGATCTTGCTGTTCTCTAAGTTTAAGTATTTGCTCCTCAGTTAAGTCGGTAGCTTGTTTTCCAAGCGCTTTTTTAAATTCTTTTAGACTTATCACTACTAATATAAGCCCATTTTTTATTCATAACAAACAAAAAAAGAGCATTCTGTAGCAACAATACTTAATTAGTAAGAATGGGTTAATTACAACCCCCATATCAACAATAAACATAGTGTATCATAACTTGATAAATAAAAATAGCTGTAAATAGCGTTCAATTGTTATTTTTGGTATAATACTAAAACAATTAAATAAGATAGAACCTAACCCTTATATCTTCAAAACTATAAGGTATGGCCAAAAACACAGTACGTAGCAAAGAACTCCTAGTCAGAGTTCACACGTACTGTGTCATATCTGGAAACGGATATGGGTAGCCTTAGGGTTATCGCTGGCTAGGAGCTTTTTGCGTTCTAGACCTAAAATTTATGAAAAAAATATTATCATGGGAAGTTTTAGTTAGTATCGCAGTTATTGCTTATTTTATTAAATTCTTATTAGGTAAAGGACTTATAGGAGATTCGTTTGGTATGTTAGGAGTTATTGCTGTAATTGCTTCATATATAACATATAAGAAATCAAAAAAGGCAGAGAAAAAAGATTAAATAAGATAAATTTATGAAAAAATGTCCATTTTGTAAAAATGAAATTGAAATAATAGAAGAACAATGTCCTAATTGTAAAATGGTACTTATTGAAAAAATACCTACTAAAAAAACTTCTTTCAATAATTCATACACTCCACCTAAAGATCAAACAACGAAAGAAAATACTTATACCTATACTCCTTCTAAAAAATCTTCAACATCCAAAATACGATTTGGGATTCCAAATACAGCAAAAGGTTGGATAATTTCAATAGTTGGATCAATCTTACTCACTGTTGTTTTAAGTTATCATGGTGCATCAAATCCACTTCCAGACCCTATTCCAACAACAAATATCGGAAACATTAATCCACTATCTCCTCCTGTGTTAAATACAACTTCTATCACTAAAACACCGCCTCGTTTTCTACCAAATAGCACCATACTCTTTTCTAATCAATTATCCTTTAACGGTTTAGGTGTTTTGAATATCTCAAATGGAAGTGGTTCAGATGCAATTGTAAAGCTTATCACGAACGACGGAAGAAAAGTCTATTCCGTATACATACGCAATAACAATAGTTCTTCAATTAAAAATATAAATGATGGTGTTTATAGATTGCTTTTCTCTTTTGGATCCGATTGGGATTCTAGTCAAAAAAAGTTTCTTATTAATCCAAGCGCGCAGGCATTTGATGATAATTTTGATTTTAAAACGACCCATAGTCGAAACGGTAGCGAATATGACAATATTAGTATTACTCTTAACTCTGTTGTGGGTGGAAATGCTACTGCACAACCAATTGACATGAGTGTTTTTGATAATTATTAATATAAAAAAATATGGAAAAATTAAAAAAATACAAATATTTAATTTTAATAGTACTGATTATTTTGATTGTGTGTGGAGTTAGTTATTTTGGGGTAAAACAATACAAAAAATATCAAACGGAAATAATCAAAAAAGAGAACATAACACAAAAACAAAGAGATTCAGAAGTTGAAAAATTGAAACAAGAAGTAGAAGCATTAAAAAATAATAAACTGGCAAATGGACCTTTCATTTCGCCAACAGCTAAACCCGTTTTTAATTATTCGATAAAATCCAAAGTCATGATAAACGATGAGGAATCCATTATACAACAATGGCGACCACGAGTGGCTTATATTGAATGCAAAGCAGAGGCTAATAATATTAAGGTGGCAGAACAGTCTGGGTCCGGATATCTCTTTAGTTATGATAGTAATGGAGCTGTTTTCTTCCTAACAAATAAACATGTGATCACTTTTAGTACCCTAGGCCAATCCTTCTTTCCTACTTCTTGTGATATAAGAATGCCAATGGATACGCAAACAGCAACAACATTTAAAGAGGATCAGGTCGGTGGTGCATTTTCTGCTTCTGAAAATAAAGATTTTACCTTAATAAGGGTTACCAACCCAACCTCGCGAATGACTGCCTTGACTGATTCTTCATATGAAAGCACCTGTAAAAATAAAGCGGAACTGGGAGAAAAGATATTGATCCTCGGTTACCCTGGAATAGGCGATAAAAACGACATAACAGCCACAGACGGCATTATATCCGGTTATGATGGAGATTACTACATAACCTCTGCTAAAATCGAACACGGGAACTCGGGAGGTGTAGCAATCTCAATAAAAAACAACTGCTTCTTAGGAATTCCGAGTTTCGTAAACGTTGGCAGTGTTGAATCTTTAGCCAGAATTTTAATGGTCAGTGCAATATTTCCAAATTAAAAATTTAACAAATTAAAATATATGTTCAAAAAAATAAACAAATACTCAATACTAACAATTCTATTTACTATTTTATATTATTTAATTGGTAGGTTTACTATGTCGAATATGTTTGAAACTTTGATATTTGCTAATTGGATACCTAAAAATATCTCATTAGCTACTGTTATTTTTATTTCTAATCTTCTTTTTAATCTGATTTATACTATTTATTATGGATGTATAGTTTTGTCGATTATTGTTGGTGTAATAGGGATTGTAAAAAATTATAGAACAGAAAAAAAGATAAAATGGGGTATATTATTACTCACTCTATTTAATGTTCTTGTAATACTTGGAATTGTATATTTTAACCTTTTTGTGGTTTGATGTTTTTTTTGACTATACAAAATAGACTGAAATATATGTATATTGTTTATTAAAGTATACCTCTCTCTGTGAAAAAATTATTTTTTTGTAAGTTTTAACATAATACGCTCAATTAATTGTTCGCGCGAAAATACAGAAAATTTATTAATTTCTAACTCAACTTTCGGCTGGCCATCAATATAAGCCCAAATATCTTTTTGACTACGTGTGTCGCCTTTTTCAATAGCATTCTTTAAAATTCCTTCTACAATTTTATCTAGATATGTTTTTTTAATCTTACGATCAGAACCTGGATAAACTTCTTGAAGTTTATCCTTTATAGCCTGTGTAATAGAAAGACTGCCTTTGGGTCTGCCCATAGGGTTACCAGTCGTTCCGGGTTGGAATTGGCCCTTATTGGCTTGTTTTGACCTGTTTTTGCCTGTTATATCAGGTGAATTGCTGTTCATATATAATATTATATCAGTAAATGAAATCAATTAAAAGTATTTTAAACCTAGCATTAGTACGTTTTGTGATGATTATTTTTGACTTACTTTATATTAAGGAGTACAATTTTGCAATGAGCAATGAAATAAATACGTTATATAATCTAAAAGACACAATTCAAGATGCTAATCTTAATTTTCTAATGGGTTCTGGGTTGTCAGGACCATTTTTAAGTACTTTGGGGAACATAGAAGATCTTCTTTCTGAAATAGATAAACAAATTAAAATAGATGAAGGGAGACGTAATATAATTAGATCTGCTTTATATAGGAGATATTGTGATGAGGTTATATTTAAAAATATAAAAATACTTGAAGACGATCCTGCTTCCATGGATGTATTAGATAACTATAAAGTTTTTATTGAAACCATCAATTCAATTTTACGAAATCGCTATAGTCCAATATTAAATAAGCAAGTTAATATATTTACAACTAATATAGATATTTATCTTGATAAAGCCTTTGAAGGACTTGGAGTGGAGCTTAATGATGGATTTAATGGACGTTTTACACCAACATTTAACTTAAGTAATTTTCGCAAATCTACTCTTAAAAGAAGTTCTCATTATGAAAATACTTCAGAGATACCAGTTTTTAATCTTTTAAAATTACATGGTTCCCTAACATGGAAAGTCGTGGAAGTAAAAGGGGAAAAGAAAGTTAAGTTTTCACCAGACCTCATGTTGGTAAAAGAACTAGAAAAACAAAAATTTAACGAAATAGCTGTGGCTGATGCTAGTGATACCCTTGTAACACTTCTTGCGAAAAACTCAACAAAAAGATTTTCTCGTTCGATTGAAGATTTTTTAGAAGCATATCATAAATTGCCAATTATTAATCCTACAAAAGATAAATTTAAACTTACACTTCTTAATCAGAATCACTATGAGCTTTTGCGTATTTACGCTAATGAACTTGAGAAAGAAAATAGTGTGCTTTTTGTTATGGGTTTTTCTTTTTCAGACGAACATATACGTGAAATAACACTGAGGGCAATTAATTCAAATCCCACCTTAACCGTTTATATATTTGCTCACTCTGCAACTTCTGAAGCTAAATATGAATCTTTATTGGGGTTAAGAGATATAAAAAACAGAAATGTAAAAATTATTGTTCCAAACCAAAAAGATTTTGAACAAGGTGGTGGAGATATTTTCTGTTATGACTTTAAAAATATCAATGAAAAGGTTTTTAAATCTTTATTAAGGCAGATTGAAGAAAACGAAAAGAATTAATGGATTCTCTAGTATAATTTATATGAATAATGAAGATCAAATATTAGAAGATTCTATATTTAAAATAGGCAAAGTGGTGTCTGTTGATGGTAGAACTATACGTATAAAAGTTGATAAAATGAAGAATTCCTCACACTTACTTTACAAAGGGGATTTGTTAAAAAACATATCAGTAGGGGGATATATAAAAATCATAAAAGGCTTCACAAAAATTATAGGTAAGGTTGATGGAGAATTTACAACTGAAGATCTTTTATTTACCAAGAAAGAATACACAAATGACAAAGGAAAAATAAATAGAGTTCTTGCCGTAAGCCTATTGGGGTTTTTAAAAGGTAAAACTTTTGAAAGAGGAATAAAAGAACTTCCTCTTGTTGGAAATGAGTGTTTTCTTTTGCACAATGATGAATTTAACCAAGTACATAATTTTATAAGAGGAGGTGACGATCCTATAAAACTTGGTCGACTCGCCTTAGAGAAAGGACAGGATATCAGTGTGGGGGTTAATAGTTTATTAGCAAGTCATATAGGAATTTTTGGAAATACTGGTAGTGGTAAATCATATACCCTTGCGAAAATATATTATGAATTATTTAAAAAATATAAAGAACATAAAAATTTTCAAAGAAATGCTAATTTTTTTCTTCTTGATTTTAATGGAGAATATGTTGGAGAAAACGAACGGGATCAAATTATAGTAGAGGCCAAATATAAAAAGGTGTTTAAATTATCCACTAGGATAGCAGGTGGTCAAGACAAATTCCCGATTTCAAAAGAGACACTTGAAGATCCTATTTTTTGGATAATTTTTCTAGAAGCTACTGAAAAAACCCAAGGTCCATTTATACGACGCTCTCTCGAATCTTCTTTTACAAATGAGCTTTTAAACGGGTCTCATGAGGAAATATCTACAAAAATACATAATCTTATTTTTAACTTAATAAAGGAAATTATAGATAATAATAAAGATCGAGAGATTGGTATTAAAGTATTTTCTGAATTTCTTTATGATTTAAAAATGAGTACAACTAATTTGCCTGAATTAAACGATGTTATATTATTTTTTACTAGACGAGTTGCTTTTAATGGGACTACTGGTTCATACTATGTTAACGGACAAGATGGTATAAACGGAAACGATAGATATTCTAAAGAAAACATTCAAACTTACATATTGAGTCCATTAGAAGAAAAAATAAACACATTGCAGTTTGATTTAGACAATGTTTCTTCTATCCGTTTAAAAATTATAATCAAATATTATGATGAGATTATCAAAGGTTATTCTAATAGAGAGCATATAGCTCCACTTATTAAGAGGCTAGAGACTCGTATAAAAGATTTAAGTAAGGTGGTTGTTTTAGAAGAATCTTCTGAAATAAGAGAAGAAGATACACTAAAATTTTTAACAATAGTTTCTTTTAAGGATGTAAATATCCAAATTAGAAAAATGTTACCTTTATTATTATGTAGAAATCTCTATGAAGAAAAGAAAAGAATGGCAAACGGTATTACTTATTTAAATATTATTGTAGATGAGGCGCATAATATACTTTCTAATGTTTCTGAGCGTGAAAATGAACAATGGAAAGATTATAGACTTGAAACTTTTGAAGAAATTATAAAAGAAGGAAGAAAGTTTGGTGTGTTTCTAACATTGGCAAGCCAACGACCAGCTGATATTTCTCCTACAATTCTTTCCCAATTACACAACTACTTTTTACACAGATTAATTAATAATAATGATATTTATGCTGTAGAAAAAACGATTGCATATTTAGATAAAGTATCTTTTGATTATTTACCCATTTTACCCACAGGCACATGTATTCTTGCGGGTATATTAGCTCAAGTGCCTGTAGTTGTAGATATTGGTGAAATTCCAGCAATAAATGCACCAAGAAATCAAACTATGACTTTAGTTGAAAAGTGGGGTAAATAGTTAAAAAATGAAAGAGATAAAACAAATAAAGGATTTTAAAATAGCTCTAAAAGATATGGAGCCTTATGTAAAGGACCCCACCTTTTTATTAAAAGGTAGAGAATTCACAAATTTTTTATTAAGACCTAGAGAAGCTTGGGCTAATTGGTTACTTTGTGCTGTTTTAAGAAAATTACATGGAGATAATATTACTTTTACAGAAGATCCTAAGGGTGATGGTTTTATATTAGATAAAAATACAGGAGAATTTATTCCAACTGAACATATATCTGCTTTAGAAAATACTTTTAATAAACTACCAAAAGGAGAAAGTAGAATAATAAATGCTATAAATCAGAAGATTAAAAAAGGTCCAGAGTATGCTAAAGGTAAATGGCTCGTAGTTTTTTTTGATGGAGCCGAAAAGTTTTTTAGAAATAAAATTAGAGAAAATATTAAAGGAAGACATAACTTTGGAGCAGTATACTGTATAGGACTTTTAACAAGTGAAAATGGTTATGTTTATAGTATAACCGAATTTAAGGAATCCAGTGGTAACAAATCGATCACCTTTAAGGTTAAAATAAATAGTGACTTTACTGATTGGAAAATTTCTCAAGTAAAGCAATAAATAAAATGAGTAAAAAAGATAAAAAATCCAGAATTCTAATTGGAGATAGATTATTAGGGACACTTTTATATACTAGAGATAAAAAAAATAGAGGTTATTTAAAGTTTTCTATTAAAAATAAAATTATCAACTTTGTAAAGTCAACGGATGTACCCACTAAACTTCCAGTAGTGTTAAAACTTAATAAACCAACTTCTCTAGAGATATCATATAAGTTTAAAGATAGACTTTTAGGGATAAAGAGAATGGTTGACGGAAAATTTGAAAGAGAATTTTATAAAGTAATAATTCCCATTGAATCGTGCTTATTCATCTTAAGAGTTAAAGATTATAGTTTCTACGATAAGTATATTAAAAATAAAGATGTGCTTGTATTAAATCCACCCTCTATTAACAATAAAAGTGTTGCAATAATTTTTTCTTTTTTAGGAAAAAATGGCGCACCCTTCTCTCATCCAGATTATAATTGTGGAATGATGGGGATGATAGATTTACCTGAAATAGAATTAAATAAACTATGTATAGGAATTGCAGAAGATATGCAAGATTTTGGGCATCAAGATATTCAAGTTCTTTTTCCTATTTTTCATAAATAAACTTCTTATTATTAGGAATGTTAATTAAATTCTTGTATTATAGTAATTCGAACATTACTCTAAGTTCGGAGCTAAGAATTACCAAGATATCTAAAAAAATAAAATAGATAAAATAATTCCCTATTTTTTTATTGTTATTTTTTGCTCGCCAAAATATTGACATAATACTATATATGTTTCTTTATATATTGTTCTATAAATTCCTAGGTAATATATTTAATTTTAAAGAAGTATTAATCGGTGTTAGAATAAGCTTTGTTTGTTAGATTAATTTACAAGACTAAACCCTTGAAAAATATTGTTCCATTTTAGGACCATATTTTCTATAGTGTTCCATTCTAATCTTTTAAAGCCCGCAAGTACACAATAAAAAATCCCCAGATGGGGACTTTTTATTTTTTCATTTCTTTGTGTTTAGTGTTTACTTTACACCACTTACAAAACTTCTTAAGCTCGATCTTTTTAGTGACGAGTTTCTTGTTTTTGCTTGACCAGTAATTAATGTGTTTACATTTAGTACAGCCTAATTTGAAAAGTCTATCTTGTGACATAATCCCTACAATACTATAAAACTCTTAAAAATGCAATAGAAAGGCCTCTATTTCACAACCCTTGGTAATAAAGCATTTATTTTCGTTGTAACCTCATAATTGATAGTCCCCATCTTTTGAGCTAATTCTTCCACTGTGATTTTAGCCTTCCCTTGAGTCCCAATTATCACAACCTCACACCCTGGAATAACGTCCTTAATATGTGAGACGTCTACCACTGTCATGTTCATGGCTACTCGCCCTAAAATCTTCGCCTTTTTACCTTTTATCAAGAATTCTCCATTGTTTGACATTGTTCGAGTAAGCCCATCTGCATAGCCTTGTGGAATGACGGCAATCTTCGTTGCCTTTTTCGTAATATAAGTAAGTCCATAACCAATAGGATAATTCGCAGGAATAACTTTCACTTGAGCCACGTGGGTTATCCACCTTAAAATTGATTTAATTATAATTTTCTTTTTATTTAAATATTCCAAATGATCACTAGGCCACATACCATAAAGACCGATGCCAAGGCGAACAATACTATGCAAATTCTCCCCTTTCTCATATACAAGAATTCCAGAAGTTGCCGATATGTGAGTATTAATATTTGGGAAGCCATTTTCTTTAAATATTTTCACACACTTATGGTACGTTTCTATTTGTCTTTCCGCATGAGTTCTATTCATCGTATCCTCGATGTTTGCAAAATGTGAATAGACTCCGTCTAAAATAATATTTTTAAGATTTTTTATTTCTTTTATAATATTTTCTGTTTGACTTGGCATTATTCCCTCGCGTCCGAGATATGAATCAATAGCTAAGTGTACCCTTACTTTCTTTTTCAAAATTCCTGCGGCATGATTTATTTTCAAAAGATGAACTAAATCAAAACTCCCAATAATAGCATTTATTTTTATAGATCTCTTTACACCATCTTCATTTAAGTATCCAAATATTAAAATTGGCTTCTTGGTCACACTCCTTACCCTTTCTGCCTCCTCTATACTATCCACTTGAAAGTAATCCACATAAGGACTTGCTATTCTAGCGACTTCTTTATCTCCATGACCATAAGCATTGGCCTTTATCACTCCCGCAATCTTTGTCTTACCTTTTAAAAGACCACGAAATTGTTTGATATTGTGTATCAAATTTTCTTTAGAAATCTCTATATATGAAAGTTGCTTATTATTCATTGTGCCGGAGAGAGGACTTGAACCTCCATCCCTTGCGAGACGCGATTTTGAGTCGCGCGCGTATACCAATTCCGCCACTCCGGCAATAGGAGCATTATACTAAAAATTCACTTAAAATCAATTATACTATCTCGGGCTCTTGCTCAAGTGTAATCCCAAATTTGTCTTTCACTATTTTTATTATTTCATTACGAGCTTTTATTATATCTTCACTTGAAGCATTACCAGTGTTTGTTAATACAAGAGCATTCTTGCTATAAACAGATACATTACCGAAAGATTCACCTTTCAATCCTGCATTCTCTATTAGCCAGCCAGCAGGAATTTTCGTAAGATCATCTTTGAGTGCAAAGAATTTCGCATTTGGAAATTCTTCAATTATCTTATAAGCAATTTCATTCAAAACTATAGGATTCTTAAAGAATGATCCAACGTTTGGATTCTCTTTTGGATTTGGCAGCTTCTCGCTTCTAATACTTATGATCGCTTCGCGTATTTGTTTCAAAGCTGGATTATTAATATTGTTTTCAATAAAATATTTTTTAACTCCTGGATAATCAGGTATTATTGGAATAGATTTCTTTAGTCTATAAGTCACAGCCGTTATCACATATTTACCTTTTGCCTCATTTTTGAAGATACTATCTCTGTATCCAAATTTACAATCTTTATTTGAAATTGTAGAAATATTTTTATTTTTAACATCAAAAACTTCCACTTCTAATATTGTGTCTTTCACTTCGGCTCCATAGGCTCCAATATTCTGTACTGGGCTTGCCCCAACTGTGCCAGGTATTGCTGACAGAGATTCCAATCCTGATAAACCCATAGCAACCGTCCGAGAAACAATTTCATCCCAAATTTCTCCTGCTCCTACTTTAATATCTACATGATCATTTTCTTGCGAAACAATTTCAAAACCTTTAATTTCAATCTTTAAAGCAAGCACATTCAATATTCCATCAGAAAATACTATATTTGAACCACCACCTAATATAAAGATAGGAATATCTTTATATCTGGCATCGGTTTGTGCTACAGCACAAACTGATGCCAGATCTTCCACAGAAGAAATAAGGGTAAAATAGCGGAACTGGCCCCCGACACGCAAAGTCGAGTAATTCTTGATATCCACATATTCTTCTACTTTATACATATTGCAATTATATCACATGTGATATATAATTGTAAATATGAGAAAACAATCAGAACAACAAAAAATTGGTATCTTTATTAAAGAATTAAGGGAGCGTAAAAACATGACTCAAGAAGCCTTTGCAAAAGAGCTTGAGACATCACAATCGGCAGTGGCAAGAATGGAGAAGGGTGAACAAAATTTCAGTACTGAAATTTTGGGGAAAATTAGCGAAGTGTTGAACCACCAAATAGTTTCTATAAATGAATCTATTGATTTCCAAATTAGTGGCGGTAAAAAGTTGAATGGTAGTATCGTAACCAACTTTTCTAAAAACGGAGCCGTTGGACTACTCTGTGCTTCCCTTCTAAATAAAGGCAAGACTACATTGCACGGTATCGCCCGCATTGAAGAAGTTTACCGAGTCATAGAGATACTTGAAAGTCTCGATGTATCTGTAAAATGGATAAACAACAATTCTGTGCTAATTACTCCACCAGAAAAATTTGATCTGACAAAAATTAATGTTGAATCCGCTATTAAAACTCGCTCAGTCATAATGCTTATAGGTCCACTTATCCACCTTCTTTCAACTTTCTCTATTCCTCATTCTTCTGGATGCAAGCTCGGTAAACGTACTATATCGGCCCACACTTATGCGCTTGAAGATTTGGGAGTAAAGATAAAAACTACAAATACTGAATACAAAATTACTAGTAAAAAATTAAAACCTGGAAACATAGTAATGTATGAAGCTGGAGATACTGCTTGCGAAAACATACTTATGGCTGTCGCAAAAATACATGGTACAACCACAATAAGATTTGCCAGTGCAAACTACATGGTTCAAGAAATCTGC